>Ga0209123_1000038_pt1 | contig 256476 bp, 231 predicted proteins | sample BarGraIncu00431A_FD_184500 | JGI IMG/M metagenome (GOLD analysis project Ga0209123, IMG submission 184500) | Arctic peat soil microbial communities from Barrow, Alaska, USA - Barrow Graham LP Incubations 004-31A (SPAdes) (version 2) | ecosystem: Environmental > Terrestrial > Soil > Wetlands >... | reverse complement strand
CCCTTCCCTATTTGGTCTTGCTCCAGGTGGGGTTTACCTAGCCAGTCAGTCACCTAACTGCTGGTGCGCTCTTACCGCACCGTTCCATCCTTACCGGCAAAACCGGCGGTTTACATTTCTATGGCACTTTCCCTAAGGTCACCCTCGCTGGACGTTATCCAGCACCCTGCTCTATGGAGCTCGGACTTTCCTCGTATGCTTTATGGGCATCCGCGATCATCTTTCCTACTCACAGCACTTTTAAGCAATATTTAATTGACTAGATTAATATAATACCACGAAATACTAATACCGTCAAGATATCGCTCCCATGTAATGAATTCCATATTCACAAATAACATGCTGGGCTTATCATGTTTAACACACACGAAATACATCCTTATTCACTTTATCAACACTAATATCGACTGCCCATTTATCTTTAGTGCCACAGAATGTCAGATACTCAGCTAAGGCAGCTACTACAGGTTGCTCGGTAGCGAAATGTCCTGCATCAACCACTACAAGACCAGCAGCCAACGCGTCTTGCGCCTGATGATATTTCACATCACCAGTAATGAATACATCAGCACCTGCAAAAACGGCTTTATGTATAAATTCAGCGCCACTCCCTCCACATACTGCTACCTTTTTCACTATTTTGTCCTGAGGCCCTGCTACACTGATAGACTGGATACCTAATGCCCCTTTAACCTGTGGGAGAAACGCAGCCAATGGCATAGGCGCCATCAGCTTCCCAATGCGCCCAAACCCCAAGGAATGAGTTGAATTACTAAGTTGATAGAAATCATAAGCTACCTCTTCATAAGGGTGAGCCTTGAGCATGGCTTTAACCACTCGTCGGCTGATTTTCTCAGGTACAATCGTCTCTAAGCGAGCTTCATCCACATATTCTACAACGCCACTCCTGCCAATAAATGGCTGAGTACCATCCAAAGGTAAGAAGGAACCTATGCCATTTGATACGAATGTACAATGACTATAATTACCCACATGCCCAGCCCCAGCCTCAACTATGGCCTTGCGTACGACTTCCATATGAGTATCCGGCACAAAAACTACCAGCTTACACAATTTTTCAGTATAACTTCTCGTAAGGGGCTGGACATCCTGTAAGTTTAGCTTAGAAGCCAAAACATCATTGACTCCCCCATTCGCCATATCAAGATTGGTATGGGCGGCATAGACGGCAATATTTGCTTTTAATAAGCTTGCTATTATTTGTCCTTGAGGTAAATCCGTACGAATATTAGTAACGGCTTTAAACAAAATAGGATGATGTGTAACGATCATATTAATGCCATCTTGCACTGCTTGATCAACAACGGCTTGCGTTACGTCCAAAGTAATGAGCAACTTAGTAATCTGTTGGGCAGGGCTACCAACTAATAAACCTACATTATCCCAACTTTCAGCTAGATCCTTGGGCGCGAAACGTTCCATAACATCGATAATAACCTGACATTTTACAGACATTGTCGTTTAGCCTCCAGTTGGTTTCGTCTTTCGAGATACTCATCATATTTAGAACTGAGCCTGGCTGTATTACTTGCTGACATTTCAGACAAAACTCGTTCTGTCTGAGCAATAAGATTCTGAATATGTAATGCTAGGAGTTCAGGTTTTTTCTCCCATAATATCATACCAATATCATACATGATCGGTTCAGTTATAACGGACGGCCCTTGCTCCGCCACAAGGATTTCATATAACTTGCCATCATCCTGAACTAAAGCCTCATCGATAATTCTCCATTGATTGGTATTTAACCAGTGACGTACTGTCCCAGTTGCTATCATGGGCTGCAAAATTAAGCGACTAAGAGAACTTGTCATCTGTGGAGCACTGCTTAATATTTCAATAATACTACTACCACCCATCCCAGCAATAACCACGGTATCGACTTCCTTGGGAGTTAGCACCGAGAGTCCATCACCAAAACGCACAAATATCTTATGCTGTAATCCTAAACTTTCAATATTATCTTTAGCTGCTTGATAGGGCCCTACGTGGACATCACCTGCTACAGCCGAAATTGCAATATCTTTCTGCACGAGTTCTATGGGTAGATAGGCATGATCGGTACCAATATCAGCCACACGTGCCCCCTTGGGCACAAAGGCGGCCAATGCTGCTAAGCGTTTACTAAGCTTCAATTTATTTTCACCTCATTTACTATGATAAAGTAAGATAGCAAAAAATGCAAAGCATATGCTTTGCATCTCAATATTATATGGTGGGCGATGACGGGATCGAACCGCCGACATCCTGCTTGTAAGGCAGGCGCTCTCCCGGCTGAGCTAATCGCCCGAGATGGTGACCCGTGGGGGAATCGAACCCCCGATACTGCCGTGAAAGGGCGGTGTCTTAACCGCTTGACCAACGGGCCATCGTATTTTTAAATGAATAATGGTGGGCCCACCTGGGATCGAACCAGGGACCAGCCGGTTATGAGCCGGCTGCTCTACCGCTGAGCTATAGGCCCGTTTAATGAATAAAATGGCTCCTGGAGTAGGACTCGAACCTACGACCGATCGGTTAACAGCCGATTGCTCTACCAACTGAGCTATCCAGGAATTTAATCAACTTGATTAGTATAATACAATATTAAGATTACGTCAACAACTTTTTTCTTAAATCATGAAATTATTCTAAAAAGTCTTTAAGTTTTTTACTACGACTAGGATGGCGTAGTTTTCTGAGGGCTTTTGCTTCAATCTGGCGAATGCGCTCACGAGTAACGCCAAAATGTTGCCCAACCTCTTCTAATGTACGCGCCCGGCCGTCATCCAAGCCAAATCTTAATCGTAGGACTTTTTCTTCCCGTGGAGTCAAAGTGTCCAACACTTCTTCTAGTTGTTCTTTTAAGAGCATAAAAGAAGCCGCTTCAGCTGGCGCTTGTGCATCCTGATCTTCAATAAAATCGCCTAAATGAGAATCTTCTTCTTCACCAATTGGCGTTTCTAAAGATACAGGCTCTTGAGCAATTTTCATAATTTCTCGTACGCGCTCAACACTAATGTCCATTTCTTTACCAATTTCTTCAGGTTGAGGTTCACGTCCTAATTCCTGCAGTAATTGTCTCGATACCCTAATCAGCTTATTAATTGTCTCCACCATATGCACTGGAATACGAATAGTCCGTGCTTGGTCAGCAATCGCCCGCGTAATAGCCTGGCGAATCCACCAGGTAGCATACGTACTAAATTTATAACCTTTGTTGTAATCAAATTTTTCAACTGCTTTAATGAGACCTAAGTTGCCTTCTTGAATCAAATCCAAGAACAGCATACCACGACCAACATAACGCTTGGCAATACTAACGACTAGACGCAAGTTTGCTTCCGCCAAACGTCTCTTTGCTTCTTCGTCACCTTGTTCCATACGTTGGGCCAGCTTAATCTCTTCATCGCCAGTGAGCAAGGGAACTCTACCAATCTCCTTAAGATACATACGAACAGGATCATCAATACTAATTCCATCTGGAATGCTTAAATCAATATCAACCTCATCTGCTGCATTTTCTTCTTTTTCTACAACTTCAGGTTCTTCGACTCTTTCAGCATCATCAGGAAGTTCATCAACTATTTCAATCCCTTTGCTTGAAAATACTTCATACATATCCTCAATTTCATCAGGAGATAAATCCTCACTTTGGAGAGTATCCATGATCTCAGCATAAGTCAACACACCACCGTGTTTCTTGCCCTTATTCACCAATTTTGTTACATGTTCACTAGGTACACTCTTCTTTTCTGTCATTTTACTCCCCTCCTCCATTGGTCATCCCAATCAAGGCTTAGTTTATTTTTAACTATAAATAATGTATTTTGTTGATCTCATTATTTATTCGCTGACTTTCGGCTAATTCCTGCAAAAATCGACTATCACCCATACGTTCCAATTCATCGGCTTTGAGCCTGTGCTGTTCATATAATACTTTCAATTGGGTTAATCTCATACTTTTTATACAATCATCAACCATTTTTTTACTATCATCATATTGTATATCAATTAGCATAATACGCGATAATTCTGCATTTGCTGTTTCACTCAATGACATGGTCCAAGTAAGATCAGCAATATCCTTTCCCATATTATACTCATTAAATATTAATTTAATTATCTCAAGTCGATGTTCACCCTGTATTTCTTCAACTGGAAGATTGGTAGCTATATACGAAATAAGTGACTTATCCTCACACATTAACCGAATAAGATGCCGCTCGGCTTGTTCTGTAGCAATTGATGGGGTATTCGCAACTATTAAACTAGATATATTCTTCCCCATATTTACATTTTTATCCTTTTTAGAATTAAATAAAAATTTACGCACTTCGCTGCGTATTGCACTTTCATCAATGGCTAGGGACTGGGACACATGTGCAATATGAGCATTCACTTCGACAGCATTATTGGCTGCTGCTAAAATTGGCACTATTTTACCCACTACGGCAACCTTACCTTCTAGATTACTATGATCAATACTATCAAAGGCCTGTTTTATTTGATAATCCAAAAAATCTGCGGCCTCTTTGATGAGTACTTGAAAAGCTTCAGCCCCATGTTTACGAATAAACTCATCAGGATCTTTGCCATCTGGAATTAAAACAACGCGAACATTAGCCCCCATGTTACGTAGAATCGACAAGGCCCGCAATGTAGCATTTTGTCCTGCGGCATCACTATCATAAGCGAAAATTATTTCTTCAGCATTACGAAGTAATAATTTAGCCTGTTCAGGAGAAAAAGCGGTACCTAGGGAGGCTACGACATTTTTTATACCAAAGGCGTGAGCCGTAATGGCATCCATATAACCTTCCACTACAATCGCCTGTCCACATTCCTTGATAAACTTATGAGCCGTATCAAAAGCAAATAAAATATTTCTTTTATTAAATACAGGAGTCTCTGGCGAGTTTAAATATTTTGGTAAACTATCGTCAATAACTCTCCCGCCAAAACCAGCGACCCTGCCACGGGCATCACAAATGGGAAACATGATGCGATTACGAAATCGATCATAAACACCATCACCAGAATTTCGTTCCACTGTCAATCCAGCTTTAAGCAAAATACCTTGTTCTATACCTCGTCCTAAAAGAGCTTGCCCTAATTTGTCCCACGCTGGCGGAGCAAAACCGATCTTAAAACTCTCGATAATTTTATCTGTAATGCCACGGCCTTGTAAATATTCCTTGGCTTGTTTACCATAGGCTGTTTTAGTCAAACAAGCATAAAAAAAATCCCTTGCCATTTCATTGGCACGATATAGTTTACCGATTTCCCGTTCCCTGATCAACTCTTGTTCTGTTTTTTCTTTTTGTGGCAACTGAATATTCATTTTTCGCGCTAGCATTTTTACAGCATCAAAAAAACCAATATTTTCAATTTTCATCAGAAAATTAAATACATTCCCCCCACTCTGACAGCCAAAACAGTAAAAAAAACCTTTATCGGTTGTTACAGAAAATGACGGAGTATTTTCATGGTGAAATGGACAACATCCCCAATAATTTTTACCTTTCTTTTTTAAAGGCACATAATCTGATAGAATGCTTACAATATCACATTCTGAGCGCAATCTATCAATAAATTCATCGTAAACTGCATCCTGCATAACATCACCTTTAACCCATCTGTATCCCTCGTCCTGTGCATTTTCCCTCAAATTACTCCATATAGAGGTCTGTTTCAGTTCCCTAATAATTTTAGCATACCCAATATTATTAAAAGAAAATCCAAATTCGATTTGTGACTTATTTCTACATAAAGTTTTATAATCCTGCTATAATGTCACGATAAGATCATACATTTTTATTTAAATAGCTAGTAACTTATCTGTCACAATAACAGTATTCAATATAAATTATAATTATCCTCTATTTCATCTTGACAATACTTATATTATTGGTTATTATCAAACAATACTTTCGGATGTAAGAAAAATCCTATATTTCCTTCGAAAAAAAGTAATCGGAACTCAGTTCCGATTATTTTTCTGATGAGATTAGATTGTAGTCCACTTGGAAGGTATGAACAAGGTTTCAAATAAATTAACCGCGTACATATCTGTTAGTCCAGCAATATAATCAACAATTGTTACTTCAAGCCCCCACTGGGCTTCACGTTCTAAATATTCTTGGGGTAACTTTTCCGGATGAGCTATTAAATATTCATATAACTTCTGAATAATATAGTTAGCTTTTTTACGATCTGCTTCCAGCTCAACTGAATGATAAATTTTTCTAAACATAAACTCGCGAAATTCTTCCATAGCATTTTTCACTTTAGGTGACATGTCTATTTCACTGTGCCCCTCTGATGTCTTGATCATATCAGCTACCATTACGGTAATCATACTTGAAGGATTGGTTCCCAATATGCTAGCAACTTTTCCCGGTAGATCAATGGCATTGATCATGCCAGCCCTAATGCCATCATCATAATCATGGCATAAATAGGCAATACGATCACCAATCCGCACAATATTTCCTTCCAACGTAAATGGCTTGTTTTCACCTGTATGATTTAGGATTCCATCTTTTACCTCTATCGTTAAATTAAGCCCCTTACCATCTCTTTCAAGATATTGCACAACTCTCAGGCTCTGCTCATTATGATTATAATGTCCAAGAATATCACGCAAGGCATATTCACCAACATGTCCAAAAGGAGTATGCCCCACATCATGTCCCAAACCGATGGCTTCTGTCAAATCTTCATTCAGTAGTAATGCCCTTGCGATTGTCCTTGATATTTGCGCTACTTCCAGGCTATGAGTCATACGCGTGCGATAATGATCACCAGGTGAAATGTACACTTGTGTTTTATGTTTTAAACGTCGAAATGCCTTACTATGAACAATGCGATCACGGTCACGCTGAAAAGCGGTACGAAACTCACAGCCTTCTTCATCCTTTTCACGCACTGCTTCACGACTCTTACTGGCAAATGAGGATAATATTTTATACTCTTGTGTTTCAATACGTTCACGTATATTCACAGGATCGCCTCCCTTTGTCTCAATTATACAATAAATCCCATGGTTAGTGAAATCTATTCTATAATTTTATAGGAATCGTATAGAACTAAGAACCCCTCGGAAGACCCGAGGGGTTCTTAGTTCTATAAAGTTACATCCGTGTCACGTTATATGGATTTCACAAAATTCTCGATCCGATGCTGTATTCTTGCATATGATTTCCATTATCTTATTAGCAGTTTCCTCAATGGCCTTATTTGAGACATCAATAATCGGACATTTTAGTTGATGCATAATACTTTTAGCATATTCCACTTCTTCGGTAATGCGTTTGAAGTCAGCATAACAAGACTCAGGATCTAAGCCCATGGATGTAAGTCGTTCGGCACGAATACCATTAAGCTTAGCCGGGTCAATAATTAGACCTACAATGCGCTCCGTAGGAACTTTAAATAATTGTTCCGGTGGAGCTACTTCAGGTACCATTGGGACATTAGCTACTTTTATTTTTTTATGAGCCAAATACATGCTCAGAGGTGTCTTAGATGTTCGTGACACTCCAACAAGCACAACATCCGCTTTTAATAAGCCCCATGGATTTTTGCCATCATCATATTTTACGGCAAACTCTACTGCGGCAACCCGTTTAAAATATTCCTCATCTAATCTGTGAATCAGTCCTGGCTTGAGTTTAGGAACGAGACCTGATACATCTTGCACGGCATTAATCATAGGCCCCATAATATCAATCGTAGGAATGCCACACTGCTCCGCCAAAAAAGATAAAGCTACCCTTAGTTCAGGATTTACGATAGTATGGCAAATTACACTGTTATAAGCCGTTGCTTCCTCAAGAATTTTTTCAATTTGCTGGACACTTTTAATATAAGGAATCCGAATGATTTCAAAATCGTCGCTTGAAAATTGACTAGCCGTTGCCCTAGCGATCATCTCAGCCGTCTCGCCAATTGAATCGGACAAGGCATAAATTACCGACAAGTTCATCATACTATCCTGCCTCCCCTAATACTACCGAAACACATCCCCACTGAACCCTTTATCACGCGTCCCTAATCGTTAAGCCTAATTAAGCTATAATTTTACTTAAATCTGCTATACTCGTGGTTAAATTGGTAATAGCTTGTAATAATGCCAACCGATTATTGCGAATTCCAATATCTTCAGCCATCACCATGACTTCACCAAAGAATAGTTCAATGGGCTGGGTCATATGAATCATTACACCTAGTATACCTGGATAGTCTTTAACTATCAACATACCATCAATCGACTGGCGCGCAATTGTATACTCCTGATATAAACTATGTTCAGCAGGAGTTGTAAATAATTTTTCATCAATGACCTCTGTTGTGGCATGTTTGATAAGATTACTAATCCTGATAAAGGCTTGAACTGTTTTCTGCATGGCAGCCCCTGTTCCTTCGATTTCCAACGCCTTCGCACGTAGCCAAGTATCGTAGATATCGTCTATGCCAACTGCCATTACAGCATCAATCAGATCATAACGAATTTTTTCATCAGCTAAAACATTTTTTATCCGCAAGCGGAAAAATTCTTGTATGCTCGCTTGTAATTTCCCCTGAACTAGCGCATCAATTCCCAATAGATCCATGGTTTTTGCCAACATGGTCTCTAAAGATACATGGCATTTCCCATCAATTACTATATTAACAATGCCCAAGGCTTGGCGACGTAGGGCATAAGGATCCTGAGAGCCTGTTGGCACTAACCCTCGGCTGAAAGTTGCTACAATGTTATCCAATTTATCAGCAATACTAATAACACGTCCAACGGAACTAGTCGGCAAGATATCCCCAGCAAACCGGGGCAGATAATGTTCAAAAATAGCCTGAGCCACTTCAGGATTTTCACCATCAAGTAGCGCATACTCACGTCCCATCGTGCCTTGAAGTTCAGTAAATTCACATACCATTCCTGTCACAAGATCGGTCTTAGCCAGTGTGGCACTTCGTTCAATGACAGGTCGTATATCATCACTAATACCTGTTATTTCGGCGATATACACTGCTAAAGCCTTGATACGGTTTGTTTTGTCATGTAAAGTACCTAAACCTTCTTGAAAAACAATGGTTTTTAACTTATCTAAGCGGTCAATGAGTTTAATTTTTTTGTCTTCTTCATAAAAAAACTGAGCATCAGCAAGCCGTGCCTTGAGTACCCGCTCATTACCATGACGCACAATATCAATATGATCAGCATTGCCATTACGAACAGTAATAAACACTGGTAGTAATTTCCCTTCTTTAGAAAATACAGGGAAGTACCGTTGATGTTCACGCATAGGAGTAATAATAGCCTCAGGTGGTAAAGATAAGTATTTAGGGTCAAATTTCCCACATAATGCTGTAGGATATTCTACAAGATATACTACTTCTTCCAATAAATCTTCGTCAATCGTAGCCGTACCACCTTGACTAATGGCAATCTTCTCTACTTGTTCACGTATGACTCTGCGACGCACTTCCTGATCAACCATGACATAATTGTCTGCTAATGTGGAAAAATAGTCTTCAACAGAAGATATGACAAACTCACCCGTACTCAAGAAACGATGTCCCCGGGTCAAATTACCCGTTGAGACTTCCGCCACCGTAAAGGGTACTACTTCATTGCCAAATAGAGCCAGCATCCAACGGATTGGCCTTACGAATTTGCGTTCTAAGTTAGCCCACCGCATATTCTTAGGGAAATTCAAACTGTCAATTATATTTGTCAGCATATCTGATAATAACTCAGTGACTGGTTTGCCGACTTCGTGTACCATCGCATAAACATATCCATCTTTTACCACAAGTTCCGTTGCTGCTACACCTTGCCCCCGAGCAAACCCTTGTGCAGCTTTCGTTGGAGAGCCAAGTGCATCAAAAGCAATTTTTACTGAAGGTCCTTTATTTTCACTATTGATGTCAGTCTGAACTTGTGCCACCTCACGCACTACTAGTACTAAACGACGAGGTGTGCCCACTACCTGAATCTCTCCATGGCCAATCCGTAGCTCCGCCATTTTTTTATTAGCAATTTTACCTAGTTGTTCCAAGGCCCCAGCCATAAATCTGGCGGGAATTTCTTCCGTACCAATTTCCAATAATAAATCTTTTGCCATCATTATTTGCCCTCCTTAAGCAGCGGGAACCCAAGTTTTTCACGCTGTTCCAGATAACCTTGTGCGCATAATCTCGCCATATTACGTACACGGCCAATAAAACCCGTCCGCTCACTTACACTGATTGCACCCCGAGCATCCAACAAGTTGAAGGTATGTGAGCATTTTAGTACATAATCATAAGCTGGTAATACATAACCGGCTTCAATAATGCGAATAGCTTCTTTCTCATACATATCAAACAACTGAAATAGCATAGCAGTGTCAGCAATTTCAAAATTATAATGAGATTGTTCGACCTCGTTACGATGAAAAACATCACCATATGTAATGCCAGCCACCCATTCTAAATCATAAACATTCTCCTTGCCTTGTATGTACATGGCCAAGCGTTCTAGTCCATAGGTTATTTCTACCGATACAGGGCTTACATCAATACTGCCGACTTGTTGAAAATAAGTAAACTGAGTAATCTCCATGCCATCTAGCCATACTTCCCAGCCCAGTCCCCAAGCGCCAAGGGTGGGTGATTCCCAGTTGTCTTCAACAAAACGGATATCATGTTTAGCTGGATCAACACCCAAACAGACTAAGCTTTCTAAATATAGCTCTTGAATATTAGCTGGTGATGGTTTCATAACAACTTGAAACTGATGATGTTGTAAGAGTCGATTCGGATTCTCGCCATAACGCCCATCCGCTGGCCGGCGTGATGGTTCCACATAGGCTACATTCCACGGTTCAGGTCCTAAAGCCCGCAAAAAAGTTGCAGGATTCATGGTTCCTGCCCCTTTCTCTACATCGTATGGTTGCATTAAAATACAGTTTTGTTTCGCCCAAAAATTTTGGAGAGTTAAAATAATTTCTTGAAAAGTCACTTGCAGTACGCCTCCTAAAAAATAAAGTAGACTTGGCTTGCGCCAAGCCTTAGTCGCCCTTACTTGGAATCAGCACGTGTGCTACTTTCTGATTCTGTAAAATAAAAGCCCCTACATCCACAGTAACATCTCGTTACAGGGACGAGAGGCTTAATCCCCGCATTGCCGTAATTTATCTAAAATCATAACAAAATTATAGTTCTTTGTCAACGCCAAGAACTATAATCCACTATCCTTATGATATTCTGTCTTTTCCTCATCAATAGATTCTCCATTATTAGATACTTCTGTTTCAACTTTGCTACCATCATTACGCACGACTTCAATCGTGCAGCGTTTAAACATGGCTACAAGCACTCCCAAAACTGCAAGATGTGGTAATATCATGGCGCCAATGGCACCAAAGGTCACGGGAATTTCAACCAATGTGCGTCCTTCGCTCTTAACACTGATTTTATTAACGTTGCCTTCATAAATAAGTCCTTTGACCTTCTCAATTACATCCCCAGAGCGCACAGAAAACTCCTCTGTCCAATTCACATTTTTCTTTTCATCTAGTTCGATTAAAGCCTCAAGAACATTACCCTTGCTTCTTTCTAATGTTTCTTTAGCCTCACGATAGGAAACGCCTGTACGGTCCCGGATAATATCAATTTTTTCTAATGTAATTTCTTCCATAATAAAGATCCTCCTCCTACTATTTTTCTTATTATTATCATTTTTATGGATCATTATCCTGTAAAAGCAATTTTACTTATTACCATTTTGCATCACACCGGCAACTTGTCTAATAAAATTCATGGATTTAAGAGGTTTATCAAGACATTGTATTAAATAATCCATTAATAGTTTTTCCGTCTGCACTAAAATAGTACCACTAACGGTGAAACAGCCTGGATTAAACCAGTCGAGATTTAATAAGCAACTAATTAAACCACTAAGTTTTTCACTAAATTCTGGAAGGCCATCATGTTCACAAGTATTACAAACACAACCACTATTGGCAGAACTAAAATATGCTGGGAAAGATAACTCTTGTCCACAAACAGTACATCGCTCAAATTCAGGATAATATCCCGTAATGGATAGTAATTGCCATGCCCAGGCCAATGCTACCAAACGTGGATTACGCTGAGTGAGTATCTGAAACACCGTCAGTAATAGATCAAAAACCCGCGGTTCTGGTTGCCGCTCTGGACAAAGCTCTGACGTTAACTCAACAATAAATGCACCATAGGCCATACAATTAAAATCTTCTTGTAAATGCCTAAAAGCATGCTTTATTTCACATTGTTTAACTACATCACTATTTTTCCCTGGCGCAAGTGTCACCTCAAGATGTGTAAATAGTTGCATACCACCAGCCAAAGGACTTTTGGGTCGTCTGGCGCCATTAGCAAAAGCCATAATTTTTCCCTGTTCACGAGAAAATAAAGTCACTATCTTATCAGCCTCGCCCCAATCACGTACGGCTAATAGGATGGCCTCAACTTGATATTGTGCCATATATCCCTCAAAATACCATATTATTTAATTTAGTAATTGATAACGCTCGTTTATTTATTTTTTTCTAGAGGCCTATTATGATTTGGCAATGCTGTAGGTTGATAATTGCTCACAGTGTAGGAGCGATACATCAAATATGCCTCAATATGTCCGGTACTTAGGAAAAAATTCCACATTAAATCCCGTAACAACACTCGACATCATCCCTTTACACCTATTTTATCAGCTGGATGCCCTTGTCTTCCCTACGTCCCACTCACTAGAGCATACGCCCTACCCACCTTTAAAACTCACCGCCTTCTTGCTCAGGGAGGGTTTCAACGGGAAGGGCCTCCGCATGAACGCGCACTACACGAAAACCAGTTACTTGCAGCACACTAAAACTATATTCACCAATCGTTACCTCATCACCGATCTCTGGCCGGCGACCAAGTAAACCAAATATATAGCCACCAATGGTATCTTCTTCATGATCTTCCAACCGAATACCTAACAAGTGGGCCACATCATCAAAGAGTACCCGACCATCAAATTCATATGTATCATCAGGCATACGCTGAATTTCTGCCTGGACTACGGCATCATGTTCATCCTCAATATCGCCAACGATCTCTTCAATAATATCTTCCAGGGCCACAAGGCCTGCCGTCCCACCGTATTCATCAATCACAATGGATAGATGAATACGTTTACGACGCATAATTTGTAAAAGTTTGGCTACTGACATGCCTTCAGGGACAACCAAGATTTCCCGCATAATACTCTTTAAATCTTTTGTATTTGCATTGCTCCATTCCAGTCCCATTAAATCTCGCAAATGAATCATGCCAATAATATGATCTTTATCATCCAAACATAAGGGGAAACGCGTGTGATTGGTTTCACGGACGACTTTTAAGTTTTCTTCATAAGAATCATCTGCAAACAGACAAATCATGTCTTGGCGGGGCACCATGACTTCATGAGCTACCCGATCAGCAAAATCAAAAACATTATCAAGTAGGTCACTTTCCATTTGATTTAATATTCCGCCCCGATGGCTTGCACTGACAATCATTCGTAATTCTTCTTCAGAATGAGCAACATCAGCTTCATTAGCATGTTCTATACCAAGAATCTTCAAAAAGAACCAGGCGGTATGGTCAAATAAAGTAATAATAGGGTAGCCAATTTTATGGAAAATATATAATGGCCATACTGCAATTAATACCATACTCTCCGTGCGCTGAATGGCAAAAGATTTGGGAATTAGCTCTCCCATAACAACATGTAAAAGAGTAATAATCGTAAAACTTATTGCAATACTGATGGTATGCAGTAATAAATCATATCCTGGGAAATATGTAAATAACAAGGGCTCTAGAATATAAGAAAGTGCTGGTTCACCAATCCACCCCAAAGCAAGGGAAGCTAGTGTAATCCCCAGTTGAATGGCACTTAAATAGGTATCTAATGAGGAAACTATTTTTAGGGCTAATTCAGCTTTACGATTACCTTGCTGTACCAACTCTTCCAAACGTGTTTTGCGAATCTTCACCAAAGAAAATTCCGCCACCACAAAAAATCCATTTAATAATACCAGTAAAAAAACTTCTAACAATTTCATCAAACTCAATAGCGACGACTCGATAGTGCATCTCTCCCCCAATCTGTAAAAAAAATGACCTTACCATAATATGACACTTTCATATAAGAAACCAACCTGCACTCACATATGACTATTCTGCACATGTCCATATAATAATATGAAATTCAGTCACCATAAAAATCTATTTTACTCTTCTTTACAAATCATACCATCCTAAGGCACGACCGTCAATAAAGAATGGCTATTGCCAAGCAATAGCCGATTTTTTTCTATATCAATCGTAACCAAAACTGCGCAAACTGCCTTCCTTGTTACGCCAGTCTTTTTTTACTTTAACCCATAAGTCAAGAAAGATCTTCGAACCTAATAAATTTTCAATATCAAGACGAGCTAGCCTACCTATTTCTTTTAACAACGTTCCTTGCGCCCCTATGACAATACCTTTTTGCGATTCACGTTCAACATAAATAACGGCTCTAACATATACAGTATCATTCGGCCGGGCTATTATTTCTTCAATGTCAACAGCAATGGAATGGGGTATTTCATCTCGCGTGGACTGTAGGACTTTTTCTCGAATCAATTCAGTAATAACTAAACGTTCTGGCTGATCAGTAACCATATCTTCAGGATAATACTGAGGTCCTGGCTCTAAGTACTTTTTGACTTCCGAAACCAAATTATCCAAATTAGTATGCTCAATAGCAGAAATTGGCACTACGCTAGCGAAATCATAATGGGTCATATATTTTTGTATGATGGGGAGCAACTTGGTTTTTTCAATCTTATCAATTTTATTGACTACCAATATGACAGGTGTTTTAACCTTTGACAATAATTCTAATATATACCGTTCACCACCGCCAATATCTTCCGTGGCATCGACGACAAAAAAGATAACATCTACTTCGCGTAAGGTATTTTCTGCCGCCTTAAGCATATACTCACCTAGTTTGTGCTTAGGTTTATGTATACCAGGTGTATCAATAAATAAAATTTGCGCATCATCTAATGTAAGGATACACATGATTTTATTCCGCGTCGTCTGTGGTTTATCGGACATGATCACCACTTTTTGACCAATTAAACTATTGATTAATGTTGACTTACCAACATTAGGCCTGCCGATCACTGAGACAAACCCGGATTTATGTTCTGGACCCACTGCTATCATAAAATCTCTCCTGACAAATGTTTTTTTCCAAAGGAATAGGGCAATAATTCTTCTAGTGTAGCAATCTGTTGCTCACCATGCAAATTACACATAATAATTTTATTAATACCAAACTCAGCCATTACTTGCCTGCAGGCTCCACAAGGGGCTACTGGTTCTGCTGTATCAGCGATAATGGCGATGGTGACAAGCTCAAGTGCTCCTTCCGATACAGCCTTAAAAATAGCTGTTCGCTCAGCACAATTACATAAACCATAGGAGGAATTCTCCACATTACAACCTGTATATATCTTCCCGCCACTGGTCAGTACTGCAGCACCTACTTTGAACTTAGAATAAGGTACATAAGCCTTTTGTCTGGCCGACTGGGCCGCCAGAATTAATTCTTCCATAACTGTCTTTCCTCCCTTAGGGCCACATCTTAGCAAAAAATAATAGATAGCCAACTAACAATGCAGCAATCGATGCGGTGAGCACGGCACCAGCCGCTACGTCTTTAGCAATTTTAGCTAAGGGATGCACCTCTGGTGACACCAAATCTACGATGGCTTCCACAACTGTATTCATCATCTCGGCGACAAACACACTGGCTATTGTTATGATCAAGATGAGAATTTCATAGGTAGTAAGACTCAACCACCAAGCTAAGCATCCCGCTAAACAAGCAAGGGTACTATGAATTTTCATATTGCGTTCATGTCGGATGCAATATACTATGCCCACAAAAGCATTCTTAAATGCTCGCAGTAAACTTTGCTTATTCATCATTATACACGATTAATTCCCAAAAGGGATAAAACATGTTCCTCTTCCCGCCGCATTTCCTGTTTCTCTTCTTCTGTCATATGATCATATCCTAATAGATGCAGTATACCATGGACTGTTAAATAAGCCAATTCTCGTTCCAAGCTATGACCATATTCTATAGCTTGTCGAGTCGCTGTATCAATGGAAATAATAATATCCCCCAATAAAACTTCTTCAGGTCCATCAATCACGACAGGTTCCTCGCCCTCATTCAAAGCGAAAGATAAGACATCTGTAGAACAATCTTTATTCCGATATTCTCTATTTAAAGCATGGATATATTCATCACTTGCCAGTACTAAACTAACCTCGGTATGGGGCGAAATCTCATATACCTCAGCCGTTTTTTGCAATACTGACAACAGTATTTGTTCCATTGACAAGGTTATTATCGTCTTTTCCTGTAGATTGCTTATTGCTATTTCCATTTTTATTTTTTCTCCTTTCTAGTTCTTTCACCGTATCTGGATATTCAATACGCTTGTGAAACATACTGGAAAGAACTCTAATATATACATCACCAATGGTGTTCAAATCTTTTAATGTCAAATTACATTCATCAAGTTGTCCATCATGCAAGCGTTGGCGGATGATTTTACGCACTGTGGCTTCAATTCGATTAGCATTAGGCTTACTAATGGATCGTACTGCTGCCTCACAGGCATCGGCAAGCATAATAAGAGCGGCTTCTTTGCTCTGAGGCCTAGGTCCTTCATACCGAAAATCCGCTTCAATCATACATTCGCCATGTTCGTTTTCCGTAGCCTGTTTATAGAAATAAGACACAAGCATTGTACCGTGATGCTGTTGTACAATATCAACAATGATTTGGGGCAATCGATAATCACGGCATAAATCCACTCCATCTTTAATATGGGATGTAATAATCAAGGTGCTTAATGAAGGTGCTATTTTGTCATGGGGATTTTCATTTCCCACCTGATTTTCCACAAAAAAGTAAGGCCTTTTAATTTTGCCAATATCATGATAATAGGCCCCTACCCGTACTGTAATAGGATCAGCACCAATATGACCGGCTGCTGTTTCTGCCAGATTACCTACCATTACACTGTGATGGTAGGTCCCCGGTGCATCCAGTAACAATCGTTGTAATAAGGGATGATTAGGACGGGCTAATTCTAATAGTTTGAGTGGGGTTGTAACATTAAACAGATTTTCCAAATAGGGTAATATGCCAATTGTAATAACCGATGCGCCAATACCGTTGACGATACCCAGCACACCTTGCGCCAAAATTTGACTACTGTTTACCTGTTCAATAAAACCCGTTGCACCAATAACCAAAAAATTAACCCCAGCAATACATAATCCAGTCCGCGTTAAGCTATAACCATGCGCTATCTTAGATACACTATAAACACCAATTAGACTACCAATTAAAACCGTCGACACGGCACGCAAGTTATATTCGGCAATGATACCAAAAAATAGGGGGAGCACAACACTAACCAATAATCCTACCCGTTCATCAATTAAAATAGCCGATAGAAGGGCTCCTGCGGCAATCGGGGCAACAAAATCCGAATAGTAATGAGCTGCTTTGCTTAGGAGTAACGTCACTAGAATAATTAATCCTAAGAGTACTAAATGTGACTCATTCTGATATACAGAAAAAGCAAATTTATACAAATATCCTACAATAATCAACATAATGGTTAAGACAAAAATGGCCAAACCAAATATACGGGCTTCACTCATGTGCCCTTTCGACAGCCCCACTTCTTCCATCCCATGAATTTGCTCAGCGGTAACAACATCCCCCCGCCGAACCATGATTTGGCCTTTTTTTACTGTTTCACGCACAGGTTCAATACTTGTGATGGCTACTTGTTTACGTTTATCTGTCTCCCGTCCATTGAATATGAAATTAGGCTGTAGCAAGGTTTGTCCCACTCCGGCTACTATGATCCCAGTCTTTTTCTCTAGACCTAATTCTTCCGTTTCAATGACAATATTTTTTTTGGCGATCTCCAAATCATCATCACGAATACCGCGCTGAAAATATTTCTTCAAAATTATTTTAGTTTGTTCTTCTGCAATAATAAGTGATTTTTCATCTAGAGTGCTTAGCTCTGCTAACACATTACTCGATAAAGGTATCATTAAAATTTCCTGTATTTTTCCCATTTTTTGTTCATCGGAAACTAATGTTTTGTCAAGACGTACCAACCGAACGGCTTTAAAAATGGACACCACAAGGTCTTCAACTTTCCCCGTGACAGACACATCAATATCATATACATTAGCGACACTGGCTGCTACCTCAGCTTCAAGTTTTTTTGTTTTAGCGCTATCCACATAGGCAACGGTCCGGGGGGAAATAATGTCACGGTCACTTACTTGTCCTACCTCAAAAGATACTTTATCCGAAATAAAATCTGTGGACAAAATAATCATAAACAAGAAAAAAAACGCCAAACCTAATACAATTCGCCGCGCAACGGGTTTAGCGTATACACTTGTGGGCTGAACCAAAAAATCCCGCAATTTACTATTCAATGATATCATACATTTCAACTCCATTTAGTAGCGTGCTATTAAACACATTACCATAATGTACATGGACTAGGGTAAAATCAAAGAGTTTCCTTAATAATAGTGGCACAATAAGTGTTCCCCGTTACCACTACTCCTATTCAAAACAATATCATCAAGACCATTCACGCCAATCAAATTAGAAGATGTTTACAAATTGTCCAATATCTTCTGCCGTTTCCACATTAACTTTCACTCGGACCAAGTTGGCTTCTGGTATTTGCAGCACCTCAATCTTCCGAGAAAGGACTTGTGCAGTCTCCGGAATCAAGGATTGGACTTCGGCCAATGCTTTAGCTTTACTAGAGTCTCGAGCAGCTTCTATACTGAGGGTGAGAATTTCAGTATTAACTTCATAATAAGTACTAATGATAGATTCGACAGCAATGTCACTATTCCTCCACCATAAAAGCTTTTTATTAAACACCTCTACTTCAAAGTGTTTTTCAGCATCAAGCGCCACTTTTTTAAGTAATATTTCATTTTGCAATATCTTTAATGTTACAGCAATTTCTTGCCGGCCAGTACGCTCATGGATTGTTTTCACCAATTCAGTTTCACTATACCCTTCATACCATACTCGTGCTTTTACAATACCATTGGCTCGAATCAATTGGGCCGAACTATTGGGGTTAATTTCCTTACCTTCATAAGCAACCCCTCGAATCAATACATCTCCTTTTCTTACCGTATCACCTTTTTTCACTACACTTTGCCCCGTTAAAGCAATGATATCCGTAATAATTCCATCTTTGGCAGCAATAATATTAGCTGGTGCTTTATCTCGTTCCTTCGGCAACGTCTTTTCCACGATTTCTACCACGGCACGCGTACCTGTAAAGGTTATACTCACCCATGCGATTTCAGGGATGCGGAGCAGTATTTGATTTTCAATCTTCTTGCTACTGACAGTATCTTTTAAAGCACCTGGTTTTAAACCTTGCTCATATACAACTTCCTGAATCTGACTCACAGGCACCGAATGCATACCAATGACATCGACAAACCATATATATGACATTAATAGATTGAGTAACAACAAAAATGTAACGCCACCAACAACGAGCATTTTACGGTGTTTAATTTTTTTAATCAGAAAAGGCAAACCCGCATAAGTAATCACCTGTATAGGATTTTGACTTTTACGCACTAATGGTCTTAAATTGAAAAAATCAGATAGCCCTAAGCAAACGATAAATTCATCATTTTTTTTTCTAATACTCAGTAAACTTATGTGTTCTAACATACATAGATTAATAAATTTCTCTGGCATGGCACCCCTAACTTTAATGGTTACGGTACCGCTCATATAGTTGAGTATCTTAGATATCATACTTTATTTCCCCCACTGTACCCTCAACTAAAATTTGCTCAATTTGCAAATTACCCAACATTAAATTTTCGCCAGTGATAAGTAATTCGCCTTGATTCAATTTTATACGTACTAATGAAGGGGTGTACTCAATAATTCCTTTATGATTTTCAATTAACAGTTGTTTATTACCAAGCATGGTAATCCGCGGTAGATCCAGCACAATATCCTGAGGAATCTCTAGCATGCCTGCTATTTTTTGCCACTGTGTATTTTTACGCATAGTACTCCCTCCCTCCATATGAAATGTATGCTAAAACGCATTTCTTTATTACTCGTGAAGGTGAGGATTGTCCTCTAACCTTAGAGAATAATATGTAGGGTAAAATCACGTTAAGCGCAAAGGACACAAAAAAAGATTATAATATCTTCTTTGTGTCCTTTGTATTGAAAACAGGTTTTTTAGTTGTTTTTATCTTTTTATACAAGGGGTATGGACGGTATATAATCGGCATAACGTTGTTCTAAAAACGTCTCGTATTTATGAACCTTGACTGGTGCGGCAAAGCGCATATAATTTGTCGCGACAATCATTTCGCCGCACTCCAAGTTTTTTATTTCATTGCGTTGGCTTAAAATATCTTTACGACACATGGCTTCTAATTTAGTCCGATCAGCTTTGGAAGCAAGGCCTAGAATAAATAAAGTGTTTAGCTGAGATAGAACATCATCAGCCAATAACCGGGGCTGCTGGTCTACGATACACATGCCTAAGTTAAACTTCCGCGCCTCACTCACTAGACGAGCAAACACATTATTACTACTGTGTTCTTTCTTACCTAAAAAGCGATGGGCTTCTTCGAGTACCATTAATACGGGTTTTATGTCACTGCGTTCCAAATCAGTCTTGCTGGCATAATGTTTTAATAGTTTTTTCGATAATAATGTGGATAAAGCTTGCTCTCCCATCGGCGAGATATTTTTTAATTCAACAAGCACGACTTTACCTTGCTCCAGTTCCCCAAGCATTTCTCCAATGACTGTTTGATCTTCTTCCGTCATATTCAGTTCCTGCATCACATTCCAACAAATACTTTTTATTTTCCCAATGGTTCGGGCATTATATTTTTGTCCTGTACAGCCAACCAATTCTTCAACAATATCGGCCACATCATATTGCAGTACGTATTTCATCCAATTTTCCTGCCATATTGATGAAAGCTTGTAGATGGCATCAAGCTGGGGTTCCGTAAAAGTAGCGCAGGCAATAATATCATCCGCATCAATCTCAGCAAAATTAACTGCGATCTTTTTCCCATATTGCTGAACATCAGTATGATAAACACTTAAACGATCTTTCGACATGGGGTGGGATGATAAATCTTTAAAATACTCATTATGGACATCAAAAATTAATAACCCATAGTTTCCACTATCAACGATGGAACTAGCCAAGACCTTAATCAAATTACTTTTCCCTGATCCAGTCGTACCAAACACCCCAATATGCTCAGTAATAGCCTCAGAACCATAAATACCCACTGGCAAACTCAGCGCCCCACGCCCACTTTTCAAAAAGCCCACTTCTAAATCGCCTTTCATTTCAGCGAGCAAACTTGTGTCAGTCGAACTTAAACCCCTTACTTGGCAAAAAAAGTCTGGACAGGTTTTGGGATTGAGTAGCTGTCCACGCTCATCAGCATAACATAACTGCTCGGCCAAACCAATCTTCACCGTATGATTGCCCCCCAAATAAAAATCCAAATCTTCCTGATTCTCTACTTGACCATTTTCATCAAGCTTACTCATTAAATAACCAACACCATTTACGCCTGACCAACGAGATTTCACTTTGAAATCATAGGCCCGAATGTAAAAGCGATCATTATTTTTACCTTCCACAACTAAAATATCACCAAAATCAACATCTTGATTGGGACCAACCACAAATTCTACTGATGTACCTTTAGCATATGTCAATCTACCTTTGTATTCTGCATCCATAAATCTACCCCCTTTTAGAAGTAGGACAACTTTCAAAAAGGCCTTATTATTCATTATGATGCACTAAATAGACATAAAAATAACAGGGATTATTTTCCCCGTTATTTTTATGCTTATTTAGTGTGTTTTGTAAAGGGGCGATAGGCCCGGGGTGGTTGTAAAATTTCTGCAAAAATTACACCATTGATAATCATATTTTGGTCTAGTTTACCGCTCCATGCCGACTGTTCTTGCACGATGGTAGGAACACTTTGTTTATGATCAGCAACCATCCCTGCATGCAATTCAGTATCATCGGCCCGATAAGCAGGTACTTTCCTAACCTTTTCTGGCTCATTCATCAATTCAGACTTCACCTCAGGAACAGGTAGTTGTGCCTTTATTTGTTCCCGATAACGTTTCAATAAAGGTGGACCTAAATAGAATAGGGCCATAAATAGCAACGGTACTAATATATCCATCATATCACCTATCGTCTAGGTTCTTCAGGTTTAGGTTGGGTAGGCACCGCTGGTCCGGCTTTACTAATTGTTTCCCGCATTTGGGTATCGGCCGTAATATTATTCATATTATAATAATCCATAACCCCAATACGGCCTTCCCGCAATGCGATGGAAATAGCATGAGGTACCTCGGCTTGAGCTTCGACTACTTTTGCTTGCATTTCCTGGGTATATGCTTTCATTTCTTGTTCTCTCGCTACAGCCATAGCCCGGCGTTCTTCCGCTTTGGCCTGAGCAATGCGTTTTTCGGCTTCGGCTTGGTCAGTCATAAGCTCGGCGCCAATATTGCGTCCTACATCCACGTCAGCAATGTCTATGGACAAAATTTCAAACGCTGTGCCGGCATCAAGGCCTTTTGACAACACGGTTTTAGAAATATGATCAGGATTGGCTAATACATCTTTATGGTCAATGGATGAGCCAACGGTGGTAATAATACCTTCACCAACCCTAGCGAGCACTGTAGCCTCGCCGGCACCACCAACCAACCGATCAATATTGGCCCGTACTGTAACTCTTGCCTTTACTTTCAGTTCAATACCATTTTTAGCAACAGCTGCAACGATCGGCGTTTCAATGACTTTTGGATTAACACTCATCTGCACGGCTTCAAGCACATCACGACCAGCCAAATCAATGGCTGCGGCCCGTTGGAAAGGTAGAGGGATTTCAGCCCGATGGGCAGCAATAAGGGCATTAACGACCCTATCCACATTACCCCCAGCTAAATAGTGAGCCTCTAATTGATTGACATTCACGTCAAGTCCTGCTTTATTGGCTTTAATCAACGGCAATACAATGTTAGACGGTGGCACACGCCGCAGTCTCATACCAACTAATGTCATAATATTAATGCGCACCCCAGCCGCAATGGCCGAAATCCACAAACCAATTGGGACAAAATGCAAAAAGACACTAACCCCCACAACAAACAATAATATGAAAAATATCGGTGCTATTATTGTGTTCATAACAATCTCCTCCACAATTTTATTTAACTTATATCGAGCGTACTACAATTCGGCTCCCGTTAACACTCACCACCTTCACTTTAGTGCCTGGTTCAAGATACTGCCCCTCGGATACTACATCAAGTTTTATCCCATCAATGATCATCATACCTGCTGGCCTTAGAAGGCTAACGACCACCCCTTCCCGGCCAAGATAGATACTATAATCATAACTACTGCTAAAACCAGCTTGTGAGGTTTCAGACTCCTTCAGCATGAGTTTTGCCCATAATTTACTGGATGGCAAAAATTTCAGGATCAAAAGGAATGCAACAATTGCTATCACTAAACTGATAGACATAATCGTAACAGCTACCATATTACCTCCTAAAGTCAGAAAAAAGCTTGCGAAAATACAACTAATACCACTAATGCCCCAAAAACCAAAACCAGGCACATAGAGTTCAATCAGGATCAGTAAAACACCACTTACAAATAATATAATTTCAAACCAGCCAGCCACACCTGTCAGCCACTGACTACCGAAAAATAATAAGGCGGCACATAAGCCAATGAAGGCAGCGACTCCCATACCTGCTGTTTTAACTTCTGCAAATACGGCTAGAAATATAACAGCTAATAATAATGATTTCACTGTACCATTAGATAGAAACCCTGCCACTTGTTCTTGGATGCCCAGATTATATTCCACTATTTCATAATCAGTTAGGCCATAGTAGGCAAATACTGCACTACGATCTGCAGCCGACACATCGGCATACCCCACTTGAATGGCTTGATAATCTGCCAACGCTAAAATTTGCCCTGGCTGGGCATAACCTGGAAACCCCAAGGTCTTATCAACCATAGCTTCAGCTACGTTCACATTTCTCCCGCGTTGATTGGCGGTGGCACCAAACTCAGCTTTTAATGCCGCAATGGTTTTTTCCGTTGTGGGTATGGGTTCTGCCGCTCCAATACTCCCGCCAGGCGCAATGGCAATATGCTGATGAGCAAGGGCTATGAGCGCCCCAGCTGACCAAGCGCGATTTTTTATGTAGCAAATGGTCTCAATGGGAGTTTGGCTAATCATATCGCGAATCTTAACTGCAGAATCAACAAGACCACCGAAAGTATCAATTTCAATCATAATAGCCCGAGCCTGCTTACTCTCTGCATCTGCGACAGCACGATTCACTAGCGCAACCTGAGCACCGTCAATTTCGCCCTTAATCGTAATCACTACCACAGGCTGTACACTAGCCCATGCGGGTTGATAACCCATTAGCCCGCTACTTACTATGCAAAGAGCAAACACTATGAGTATACGCCATATCCGCCCCATCATTATCACTCCCAACTGATGATATTGAATTCATTATACTACACATTATCTAAAAATTTACTATTTATGTCTGAAAAATTAAAATCCGGTACTTATTAAAAAATAAGTACCGGATTTAACTCATTGATTTAGCATCTCTCGTACAATGGTGCTTATTAGCTTACCATCAGCACGTCCCTTGACTTTAGGCATAAGAACAGCCATCACTTTGCCCATTTCTTTAGGGCTGACCGCATGAGACTCCGCAACAGCACTCGCAACTAAAGTACGAACTTCAGTTTCGCTGAGCTGTTCCGGTAAGTAATTCATCAGGATTACAATTTCCTGTTCAAGAGCAGCGACCAAATCAGGTCGATTACCTTTTTTGAACTCTTCCAGTGAATCCCGACGCATTTTTACTTCTTTTGCCAAAACATCTAAAACCTCATCTTCAGAAAGTTCTTGCTTACGATCAATCTCGACATTTTTTATGTTAGCGCGTACCATGCGGATTACAGAAAGACGCAACTTGCCGACTTCTTTTTCCTTCATAGCGTGCTTCATATCTTCTGTCAATCTCTCTTTTAGAGACATATAAATACCTCCGAAACGTGCAAAATCTTTACTTAAAACTTGCGTTTACGCGCTGCTTCTGACTTTTTCTTGCGTTTTACGCTAGGCTTTTCATAATGTTCCCGCTTTCTTATTTCAGCAAGGGTGCCGGCTTTTTGACAAGTACGCTTGAATCTGCGGAGTGCACTATCAATTGTTTCGTTTTTTCCTACTTTAACTTCTGACATCTGATATCCCTCCCTCCACTCGGACCGTTACGGGGAAATGTATTTTGTTTACATACACCTAAAGATTATACACGATGAAGGCCTACATTGTCAATATTAACCTGGCGGCCACATCATAATTCTTCCGCCCAAAATATGCCAATGCAAATGTTGAACGGTTTGTCCACCATTTTCTTTCGTATTGGCGACCATTCTAAAACCATCTTCAGCCAATCCAAGCTGAGTCATAATCTTGGGAATGGTAGAAAAAATATGCCCCATAAGCACGCTATCATCGGGCGTAAGTTCCAGGAGATTCGCAATATGTTTTTTAGTAATAAGTAGCACATGAACGGGCGCGACTGGATTCATATCAGGAAAAACCATGATATGCTCATCTTCATAGATAATCTGTACGGGCACGTCCTTGGCTGCAATTTTACAAAAAATACATTCCTGCATCATACTACAACACCTCCCTTCTACTTATCATTTCATCATCCCACCTAAGTCAGATGATACTATTCATTCAAAATTAATTCTGTTTTTTTTACAAATATCCTGCTATAATTTGTTAACTTTTAAAAAAAATTAATCCATGATTGTTCCCCACATGCCATCACGATAGAGTTTTTCCAACATAACAGTATGTAAATTCCCGTGTACCCCTTGATGCCCCTTAGCATAAACCCTAATATAATTACTTGTAAATCCCTCAACAAAACCATCCTGTTCAGGTTCAAAGAGCACTGTCAACTGGCGATTAAGAAACCGTTCTTGAAATTCAATGGCTTTTTTGTCTGCCAATGCCTGCATGATGTGTACGCGGCGTTTTTTCTCATCTTCAGGTACTTGATCAGCATAATCCGCTGCTGGCGTACCATTACGACGGGAATAGGGAAAAATATGCATGCGAGAAAAATCCATCCCCTTAACAAACCGTAAGGCATTTTCAAACATGACTACTGTTTCACCGGGAAAGCCAACAATGATATCCGTTGATATCCCAATATCAGGAATTTCCCCTTGGATATGATGGATCAATTTCTGATACTGAGCCAAAGTATAATGTCGATTCATTTGTCGTAGCATCTGATCGTCCCCAGCTTGCAAGGGTAAATGTAGATGAGAACAAAGTCTTTTATCCTGTTGCATAATCGCCAACAGTTCTTCTGATACTTCAATAGATTCTAGGGACCCCAACCTAAGTTGCACAAGGTTTTCAATACAAAGGACAGCTTTCACAACATCCACTAACGTTGTACTCTCCTGCATATCCCGTCCATAAGCACCAAGGTGAATTCCAGTGAGCACAATCTCTTTAAATCCTGCTGCAACTATTTTTTCAGCTTCTCGAATCACGCTTTCTAGGGGACGTGATCGAAGAGGTCCACGGGCATAAGGAATAATACAATAAGTACAAAAATTAGTACAGCCTTCTTGAATCTTTAAGAAAGACCGTGTACGTCCGACCGTTGTTCCAAACAAGGGAATGTCCTCAAAATGATCTGCGCTCATAATATTAGTCACCATATTCATGATTCCCTTAGAGTGACCAACCTGTTCAACTAAGTCAACAATACGGTGGCGATCCTGGGTCCCGACAATGACATTCACGCCTTCAATGGCGGCAATCTCGTCAGGGGATACTTGAGCATAACATCCAGCTACAACCACAATAGCCTGTTTATTAAGGCGTACTGCTCGTCTAATGAGCTGACGGGATTTACGTTCTCCTAAATGGGTCACGGAACAAGTATTAATAACATAGACATCAGCAACTTGGTCAAAATGAGTTACTTCATAGCCCCGTTGTTTAAATAGCCCTTCAATAACCGCTGTTTCAAATTGGTTTACTTTACACCCCAGCGTCGTAAATGCAACTCGTGGCACAATCAGCCCCCCAAATCACCATATTCATACATAACAATGGATATCCCAGCCAATGAGGCCGTTTCCGTGCGCAAAATACGTGGCCCGAGGGTAACAATATAGGCACCAAAGCTCTGACATACAGCAACCTCACTGGCACTAAAACCACCTTCAGGTCCCACTAGGATTAAATAATCTTTGGCGCGATGCTCAGCCAAGGCTTGCTTTAAACCTTGGGCCGTTTGTCCTTCATACAACATGAGTACAACCGTCCCAACATTAAGGCTTTCTAAAATCGTCGTTAAACCTCTAATGGGTTCAACAATGGGTATAACTGAACGGCCACATTGTTTAGCGGCCTCAACGGCAATCTTCTGCCAACGTTCCACGCGTTTATTTTGTTTTGTCTGATCATATTGCACGACTGAGTGGTCGGCCGCCATAGGATAAATTCCTTTGACGCCCAATTCCACTGCTTTTTGTACAATGTATTCCATCTTATCACTTTTAGGTAACCCTTGGGCCAAATAAATATTCACCGGTGCTTCTTTATCCTCGGCGATTATTTCTTGTAATGTCAGGATGACCTGATCCCCAAGAATCGTATTAATTTCCGCTTTGCCAGCACTACCATCGGGTGCCACAGTGATAATTGAATCACCAACTTGTAGCCTGAGTACGCGACCTATATGGTGAGCGTCTTGCCCGTGAATTAACATTTCAGCTGCCAAAGGAGTGTCAATAAAAAATCGACGCAACTCAGTTGCCTCCTTTGCGCGCCACGATAGCAACCCATCCGCCTTCTTCAACGACTTTCTCAATAACTAAATTTTGCGCCAGTATAGCCGTCGTAACATCGCTTAATCGCTCGGTAATAATGCCACTAGCAATAAAAACCCCATTTTCCTTAAGCCGTACTGGAACATCACCAAGAAGTTTGATAACGATATCAGCAATAATATTAGCGATAATCACATCAGCCTGCCCCTCGATCCCTGCGAATAAGTCACTCTGGGCGACGGTAACAAGATTTTCAACCTGATTAATAGCCACATTTTCCTTTGCTACCCGCACAGCAACGGTATCAAAATCAACAGCTTGCACATGACTTGCGCCAAGTTTCGCAGCAGCCACCGCCAAAATTCCTGAGCCAGTACCCACATCAAAAACAACATGACCAGGCAATACCACTTCTTCTAACGCCCGGCAACACATGGCGGTCGTATGGTGAGTACCCGTCCCAAAAGCCATACCAGGATCAAGTTCAATCACTAAATCCTCATCCGTGGATATATACTCTTCCCAAGATGGTTTGATTACAATCCGCTCGCCCACTTTAATGGGGTGGAAAAATTCTTTCCACGATGTGGCCCAATCTTCTTCCATGACATCACGGCATTTAGTGATCCCCGATCCTTTATCGATACCGTAAGAAACAAGTTCTTGAATTTTTTCTTCAAAAAGACTTAGTTTCGCATCCAAATTCCCATCAGCCAGTAAATAAGCCTTGACTATTACAATTTCAGTATTAACTTCGACCGGAATGTCAGAATAATCCCATCGCCCTGATCTAAGGTATGAATTAACCAACTCAGGATCTTCAATGACCACACCACTAGAACCTAAATCATGAAAAATATTAGCCACCATATCAACTGCCTCATGTGTAGTCTGGATACTAACTTCAGTCCATTTCATACCAATCGCCCCTTATTTTTTTAAACCACTAAGTTGCAATATTTTTATACAGCTCCAAGTTGTATGATTGCAGCTTAGTGGTTTAATTTGTTATGCTTATACGCCACCGAAGATATCTTTAACTTTTTTAAAGAAATTCTTTTGCTCGGGATTGATATTTTCGCCGCTTTCCTTGGCAAATTCTTGTAAAAGTTCTCGTTGTTTATCCGATAATTTTTGCGGTGTAATGACTTTTACCCTCACATGCTGATCACCACGGCCATTACCCCTGAGATGAGGGATGCCTTTGTCTTTTAAGCGTAAGATAGTACCTGACTGTATTCCCTCAGTAATCTTAAGTTTTACTTTACCATCAAGAGTCGGAACATCAATTTCATCACCCAAGGTTGCCTGCACAAAACTAATGGGTACCTCGCAGATAACTTCACTACCTTCCCGTGTAAACAGTTTGTGCTGTTTTACGAAAATATAAACATATAAATCACCTGGAGGACCACCCCGAGTACCTGATTCTCCTTCATGGGTGACTCTCAGCCTTGAGCCATTATCAACACCACCAGGAATCTTAACCTTAATTTTGCGTTTTACCCGATTTTTACCCGTACCACGACATTCTTTACATGGAGATTGTATAATTTTCCCTTCACCGTGGCAACGATCACAAGTCCGCGTATTAATCATACGACCAAAAGGTGTATTTTGAGCTACTTGCACCTGACCCGTTCCTTTACATTGACCACAAGTTTCAGCATGAGTACCAGCAGCAGCACCTGAGCCACTACATTTCTTACAATCTTCAGTTCTGGGTATTTGTATCTCGTTTTCTACGCCAAACGCAGCTTGCTCGAAGGAAATCTCCATATCATAACGTAGATCCGAGCCTTTTTCAGGGCCTGGTTGACGACCACCACCAAAACCAGACTGTCCACCAAAGAACATATCAAAGATATCATTAAAACCACCGCCGCCACCGTTACCACCAAATCCGCTAGCACCACCACTACCATCAAAGGCTGAATGACCGACTTGATCATATTGTCCCCGGCGTTCAGCATTGGATAACACTTCATAGGCTTCATTCACTTCTTTAAATTTAGCTTCCGCATCGGGCTTATCCCGGTTTACATCTGGATGGTACTTACGTGCCATTTTACGAAAAGCTTTTTTTACTTCATCATCAGACGCATTTTTATCTACGCCTAACACTTCATAATAGTCCCTTTTACTCACATTACACCATCCTATATACTTTCTGATCCCGTAAAGAAAAAACAGTTGAACCGCAAAGGCACACAATACCTTATTAGGCCATAGTGTCTAAGCGGTTACTTTACTGTTATTCATTGTATAGTATTTGGCAGGGAAATGAAACCTCCCTGCCACATACATATTACTTTATTTTACCGGACCTTAGATTATTTTTTTTCGTCATCGACTACTTTATATTCAGCATCAACAATTTTTTCATCTTTAGCTGCACCAGGTTCTGCCTGTGGTTCAGCGGTAGCTTCTTGCTCTTCTTTATACATAGCAGCTGACATTTCATATAACGGTTTGGTTAATTCTTCTGTATCGGCCTTAATCTTGTCATTGTCAGTACCTTTTAGGCTTTCTTTCAACTGATCAGCTGCTTTTTGCACTTTTTCTACTAATTCTTTATCGGCTTTATCGCCCGCGTCTTTAATGGCTTTTTCGGCTTGATAAACTAAGGAATCAGCATTATTACGAGTTTCTACTTCGTCCTTACGTGCTTTATCTTCCGCTGCATGTGCTTCGGCTTCATTAACCATGCGTTCAATATCTTCTTTAGTCATACCACCTGAAGAAGTAATGGTAATTTTTTGTTCTTTACCAGTTCCCAAATCTTTGGCAGAAACATGAACAATACCGTTGGCATCAATATCGAATTTAACTTCAATACGTGGCACGCCCCGTTGTGCAGGAGGAATGTCTTTAAGTTCAAAACGGCCTAAGGTTTTATTGTAAGTCGCCATTTCCCGCTCGCCTTGTAGGACATGAATGTCTACAGATGGTTGGTTATCAGCCGCTGTTGAGAATACTTGACTCTTAGAGGTAGGAATCGTAGTATTACGTTCAATAATTTTAGTACATACGCCACCTAATGTTTCAATCCCTAGTGATAGAGGAGTTACATCAAGAAGAAGTACATCTTTTACTTCACCAATGAGTACACCAGCTTGGATAGCAGCCCCGACAGCTACACATTCATCAGGGTTTACACCACGATGTGGTTCTTTGCCGAGGAATTTCTTGATGGCTTCTTGTACTGCTGGAATACGAGTGGAACCGCCCACTAAGATTACTTTTTCAATATCATTAGGCGTGAGTCCCGCATCGCTCATTGCTTGACGAGTAGGTCCCATGGTGGATTCAACTAAATCAGCAGTTAATTCATCAAACTTAGAGCGAGTCAAGTTAAGATCCAAATGTTTAGGACCATTTTGATCGGCTGTAATAAATGGTAAGTTAATATTAGTTGTCAAAACGCCTGATAATTCGATTTTAGCTTTTTCTGCTGCTTCCCGAAGTCGTTGTTCAGCCATACGATCTTTTGACAAATCCATACCCGTTTCTTTTTTGAACTCGGCAATAAACCATTTCACGATACGTTCATCAAAGTCATCGCCACCCAAACGGTTATTACCATTGGTTGCCTTTACTTCAAATACACCTTCACCAAGTTCTAAAATGGATACATCAAAAGTACCGCCACCTAAGTCGAATACCAGTATGGTATGTTCATTTCCTTTATCAATACCATAGGCCAAGGCTGCCGCTGTTGGTTCATTGATAATGCGAAGCACTTCAAGACCAGCAATGGCTCCAGCGTCTTTAGTTGCTTGACGTTGACTATCACTATAATACGCAGGTACCGTAATAACTGCTTTTGTAACTTTTTGTCCTAAATAGGCTTCAGCATCAGCTTTCAGTTTTTGTAAAATCATGGCTGAAATTTCTTGTGGTGTATAGCTTTTATCACCAACTTTTACTTTGTAGTCAGTACCCATTTGACGTTTTATTGAGCTAATTGTACGATCAGGATTTGATACGGCTTGACGTTTCGCGACTTGACCTACTAAACGCTCATCTGTTTTTGAAAAACCTACAACGGAAGGAGTGATTCTAGCGCCCTCGGCAGTTGGAATGACGACAGCTTCGCCACCTTCCATTACTGCTACACATGAATTTGTTGTACCAAGATCTATACCAATTACTTTTGACATGATTTATTCCTCCTTAAAATATGTAAAATTTTATACGCGATAAAGAAAACTTGGCTTCTGCCAAGCCTCAGCGTCGGCTGAAGCCTTAGTTGCCCTTACTTGAAATCGAGAAAGTATGTACTTTCTGATTGGGGAAAATTAGGTTTAACCTATATCTTACAGAATCAAAATTTCTAGGAACTTTGATCCCAATGAAGAACGACTGTATTAATTGCCTACGACTTTTACCATACTTGGTCTGATGACTTTGCCACGAACGGCATAACCTTTTTGCAATTCTTCAACCACCATGCCGTCAGCCTGAGTCTCATCTTCAACCCTCATAACAGCATCATGTTTTTGTGGATCAAACATCTGTCCCACGGCTTCGACTGTTGTCAGACCACATTTGTCTAAAACTTGTAAGAACTGACGATGAATCATTTCTATACCAAGCAATAACTTAGCAGCATCTTGATTTGCAGCACTGCTGAGGGCTCTTTCAAAATTATCTACCACTGGCAGTAAATCTAGAAGCACATTTTGTGCCACAACCATGGACAAATCTTCTTTTTCTTGACGCGTACGTCGACGGTGATTTTCAAAATCAGCCTGAAGGCGTTTATAGCGTTCAACATGTTCGGCAATCACGCTGTCATTATCTACCACTTGTTGTAGATCCTTTTCATCATCATTTAAGATTTCCCCAGTTTTTTCTACGGTTTCCTCAACTACTTCATGTAAATCTTGTACTTCCACATCATTCTTTTCTTTTGTTTTCGCCAAATCTATCACCTCATCTTTTAAAATTGTGTCAAACCACCTATTTTATTGACTCCAGTCTTAGGGCTACCTACCCCTTCAACTTTCTTTTTGATAATCGTATCAATCCGTAAAATGGCTACAGCCACCTCACCAGCGGCCTTTACAGCATGAAGCTTTACCTTTACAGGATCAACAACGCCGAGTACAAGCATATCAACGATTTCACCAGTATCACAATCAACGCCTAAGGAATCTAAGCCTTGGCTACCATGGGCGGCCACAACTTCTTCGACTTTTTCGAGAGGATTATAACCTGCATTCTCTACGATTTGCGCTAAAGGCCTTCGTAGAGCATGAGTCACACAATCTACACCATAGGCTGACATGCCTTTTACATTGCCCCGTGACTCTGCAACGATGCGACTCACAGCGATTTCTATGGAACCGCCTCCAGGGACATAACCATTTTTGATGGCAGCCTGCACACTGGAAGCTGCATCTTTCGCAATCCGTTGCCGTTCACCGACAACTTCTGCGGTAGCGGCGCCTACCAAAATAGTCGCCATGGGTTTACCAGCTCCGCCTAAAATACGAACATGTTCTAATTTTTCATCTTCATAGACGGTGTCGGCATTGCCTAAATATTTATAAATATCAGCGAGATCCTTTTTCAGGCCCGTGCGTTTTATCATGCGGGCCCCCACATGTTCAGCCCCACGACGCAAGTCCTCATTTGGAACTCTCTGGATCACCATAATGCCAGCATCTGTTAGTATTTCTTCGGCCATAGGATGAACACCTCGATCGACGAGGACAACTTGCACGCCAAGTTCAACAATTTTGCTGATATTGGTTTTAAACTCAGCCTGAAGCTCTCTATATAATTTAAATCCGGCTTCAGTGCTTAAAGCTTCCTCTTCAAGCTCTTCAGGCTCAAGAGCATCATCAATAACCAATACTTTAGGGTGACTGAGCGTAAGTGGCATATCTTGATTCATGCGTTCTTTATTAACAATAACGCCCATAAAGACTTCATTATCAGCGCCTTCTTCAGCCATAATAATGTCTGACAGTTTAAATTTGTGTTCACATAATTTATCAAAACCAATTAAGTGAGCAGCCTTAACCACTAGGTCTGCAATATCGGCATACTCACGCCCTGCGATCATAGCGATACTGTGCAAAATTGGGTCATTGATATCTTTAATTTCCCGCGCATGCAGCGCAATTTGCTCTAATGCACAGGCGATACCATATTTAACGCCTTCAATAATGCGGGCAATAGGTACACCTCTGAGGACTTGGTTGACCCCTTCACTCACCAAACCACCAGCCATAATGGTTGCTGTCGTTGTACCATCCCCGACTTCAGCCTGTTGGGCTTTGGCAATATTGATCATCATATTAGCAGCCGGATGATTCACTTCCATTTTATCTAAAATAGTAACGCCATCGTTGGTAATAATAACTTCACCGGTCGAATCGACTAACATGGTATCGAGTCCTTTAGGGCCAATCGTTCCTTCGACAGCCGCTGTGACAGCTCTAACCGCATTGGCATTGGTCATGAGTGCCGCTAAACTTTCATCGGCTTCGGAGCCGCTCCCACTTTGTTTTAGCTTCAATATGTATCACCCCCAAATTAATTTACTAGGACGCTTAGTTTCCTTTGGAACTCTACTATATGTACAGTAGAGTTAGGATGTCTAACTCTACACTTTATACTTTTGTAATACTTCGCCCAAATGTCGATGCATAAATTCTAGCACTGACATGACTTTACCATAATCCATTCGCGTCGGCCCCAAGACAGCCACCGTCCCTACCACCCGACCGTCAATCCGGTAAGTAGCCTGCACCATGCTACAATCTTTTATACCACTATATTTATTTTCTCCACCAATCGTCACGATAACACCATCATTATCTTTTATCTCTAGGATATCGCACAATAATTGTTCTTCTTCGAGCATACCAAGAAAGGATTTCACTTTATCAATGTTTTTAAATTCAGGTTGACTCAGAAGCTGGGTTGTACCACCAAGATACAGTCGCTCATTTTTTGCCACAACTAAGGCTTGTTTCAGGATATCCATTGCCGTTTCGAATAAATCAGCATCAATGACGATATCTTGGTGTATTTCTTTTAACACATCTATTTTTATTTTATCAAAGGACAAGCCTGCTAGCCGTTTATTAATCCGTACAGCAATATGTTGCAAATCGTTAAAAGAAGTACCTGGAGGAATATCAATGACCTTATTCTCCACAAAGCCCGTATCGGTAACAACAACTAAAATAACCCTATTATCGTCAAATGGGAGAAATTTTAAATATTTAAACGCACATTTAGACACTTGAGGGGCTAGCACCAAGGAAATATTATTCGTCATGCTCGACAATATTTTCGCTGTTTCCTGAAACACTTCCGCAACGTGGCGTGTCTTGACTTGATACCAATTCTTAATGATGGCAATTTCCTTATCGGATATATGGGTTGGCGCTAATAAGGAATCAACATAAAATCGATACCCCTTAGCCGAAGGAATTCTTCCCGATGAGGTATGCAATTGTTCAATATAACCTAACAGTTCAAGATCAGCCATTTCATTACGAATGGTAGCCGGACTAACTCCTAAATCATGCTTGCGAGCAATGGTGCGTGAGCCAATAGGTTCAGCGGTAGAAATATAATCATCAACAATAGCCTGCAGGATACTACGCTTTCGCTGATCTATCATATAAATTCCACCTCCTATTATTAGCATTTATTTTGTTAGCACTCACTATCAGAGAGTGCTAACACCTAATAAAAAAATACCACTCTTAGCCCCAAATGTCAAGATTTAATTATAGATTATCATGGTAAAAACGCACGAAATACAACATTACCGTACTTCATGCCGATCTCTGTAAGGAATATTTTATTGTCAGTGAATATAATAAGGCCTTTACTCCTTAGCATCTCGATGATATCTCCATAACAAGTAGCAAAATCCTCATTAAAATAATGATTAAATTTTTCCACTGACATTCCTTCAACGGTCCGCAAGGCTAAGAAAATATATTCAGCCATGACGGAACTGGGCCCTAACTTTTCGCCCACGATTGTGGGGGACAGTCCTTGTGCCATGGTATCAATATAGGTAACCACATCAGCCATGTTCGATCGTCGCTGATCATGTAAAAAAGAATGGGCTGCTGCTCCGACGCCAAGATAAGGCTGATACTGCCAATATTTAAGATTATGGCGACATTCATAACCGGCGCGAGCAAAATTCGATATTTCATACCGTGCAAACCCCTTTTGCGGCAATAAGTGAGTTGTTAGGTCATACATAGCTTCATCAATTTCTTCATCCGGCAACTGGAGTCGACCTTCCTCTTGCATCCGAGCAAAAGGCGTGCCATCTTCTACTTTCAATCCATAAGCCGAAATATGGGTCACATCAAGTTCTATGGCCTGCAGAATACTAGCACGCAACTGTTCTGTCGTCTGTCCTGGCAAACCATACATTAAGTCAACATTAATATTATTAAACCCTGTGCGTTTTGCCATCTTAATGGACTCTATTCCTTGCGCTGCCGAATGGATTCTACCAATCCCTACTAATAAGGAATCATGAAAGGTTTGCACCCCAAAACTAATGCGATTGACACCGGCAGTCTTTAAGACCAACAACTTATCTTGATCAATTGTACCAGGGTTAGCCTCAATGCTAATTTCAGCAGTTTTATCAATAGAAAAGCTGGTATGCACCTGCTGCAATAGTTGGCTTAAACAATTCCCAGACAAAACAGTGGGCGTCCCACCACCAATATAGATAGTATCAACAATATCGCCCGATAAAACACCGCCCAAGCCGGAAATTTCCCGGCATAAGGCGGCAACATAGGGCTGATATAAATGAGCAAGATTGGCATGAGAAGGGAAATCACAATATAAACACTTTTTTTGACAAAATGGAATATGAATATAAAGACCAATCTTCATCAATAATCACCTTTAATCAATTTTCAATATGGCCATAAAGGCTTCTTGAGGCACTTCTACATTCCCCACTTGCTTCATGCGTTTTTTGCCCTCTTTCTGTTTTTGCAAAAGTTTATGTTTTCGACTAATATCGCCACCATAACATTTTGCCAATACATCTTTGCGCATGGCTCGTACACTTTCACGAGCAAGGATCTTATTACCAATGGCCGCTTGAATAGGAATTTCAAACATCTGACGGGGTATAATACCTTTTAATTTTTCCACGAGCAATCGACCACGATAAGCAGCTTTTTCATTATGAACAATAATGGACAAAGCATCAACAATTTCACCATTGAGTAAAATGTCAAGTTTCACCAGTTTAGACGCGTGGTAGCCAGTCACTTCATAATCCAAGGACGCATAACCCCGCGTAGCCGATTTCAGCCGGTCAAAATAATCATAAATAATCTCACTCAAGGGTAAATGATAAGTAATCATCACTCGGGTGGTATCCAAATATTTCATATCTTTAAACTCGCCACGTTTTTCCTGGGACAGTTCCATTACGACGCCTACATAATCATTAGGAACAATGACCATAGCCTTAACATAAGGTTCTTCGATATGCTCAATTTCTTGGGGTGTAGGCAACTTGGCCGGATTCTCAATTTCAAAAATTTCCCCGTCTGTTTTGAACACTTTATAAATAACACTTGGTGCTGTTGTAATCAATGTCAGATTGTATTCCCGTTCTAAACGTTCCTGAACAACTTCCATATGGAGCAATCCTAAGAAACCGCAACGGAAACCAAAACCTAAAGCCATGGATGTTTCTGGTTCAAACACGAGGGATGCATCATTAAGTTTTAATTTTTCTAGTGCATCGCGGAGCAGATCAAAATCAGAATTATCCACGGGATATAAACCACAATATACCATAGGCGTAACCTTACGATAACCAGGTAAGGCATGGGCAACAGGGTGATCAGCATCCGTAATGGTATCGCCAACCCTAACATCTTTTACATTTTTAATACTGCCCGCTACAAAACCTACATGGCCTGGCCCCAGTTCACTCACATTGGTCATAGCTGGCAAAAAGACACCAACCTCTGTTACCTCAATGGTTTTATTGGTGGCCATCATTTTCATTTTCATGCCAGCCCTAATGGTACCATTCATCACCCGTATATAGGCAATAACCCCTTTATAGGCGTCGAAATGGGAATCGTAGATCAATGCACACAATGGTTCATCAGCTGTGCCTTGAGGCGGCGAAACATTTTTTACAATAGATTCTAAAACTTCTTCAATACCAATGCCGGTTTTTGCACTAGTCAATACGGCCTCTGAGGTATCTAGACCAATTACATCTTCAATTTCTTTTTTTACACGTTCAGGATCAGCACTTGGCAAGTCGATTTTATTAATAACCGTAATAATATCCAAGTCATTATCTAACGCTAAATACACATTGGCCAACGTCTGTGCTTCGATGCCTTGGGCAGCATCAACAATTAAGAGTGCGCCTTCACACGCTGCTAAACTGCGTGACACTTCATAGGTAAAGTCAACGTGTCCTGGTGTATCAATGAGATTAAGCATATAGGTTTCCCCATCTTTGGCCGTGTATTCTAAACGTACCGACTGGGCTTTGATCGTAATGCCACGTTCTCGCTCAATATCCATATTATCTAGCACCTGAGCTTCCATCTGACGAGAAGAAAGCGTGCCTGTATACTCAATTAATCGATCGGCAAGCGTAGATTTCCCATGATCTATATGAGCAATTATCGAAAAATTGCGGATATTGTTGGTTTTCATAAAAGCCTCCCCCTATATATAGACAAATAATTACTAATAAAACCTCTTTATTATTAGGATGGCGTGTTTTTTCAAAACACGCCTTACCACTCATTATATCACCTGTCACCTAACACCTGCAAGCATTACCTAAAATGTCCAATATAAACATTCAAAATGGGGGGAAGTTCAGTTAGGTATAATTCTAAAGATTTTTTAAAATTGAGTCCCTTAATGATCAGCACATTAGCCCCTGACTCTAGCATTCCCAGCTCTTGGTTGCAATCAAATTCTATATAAGTAGGTATTGTGATACGATAACGAGCTGTTTTTATAATAATAGCTTGATCCGTATTTATCATCTCACCCACTGAATATACACCCTTTATATGATAGCTAGTACCTAATATATAAATTGAATATACGCCCTCATAATCCCAGTTAATCGTAAAAGCATGTACACCTTCTTGTCTTTGAGTTAAACTACTTAATTGTCGTTCTGACACAGATACACCCAGCATGATGACGATCACTAAAATTAATAAGCCACGCAGAATCATAAGGGTATCACGATAAGGTAGTGGACAAAACACTTCATCACCTCTTAGGCTGTTTCAAAACGCCCATCTGCACTTTGTTCCCGGGCATTTTCAAACAGCCTACTTATTGTAGGTTACTCTCGGCGATAATTTCAGCCAATATATCACCAAGTAGCTCAATGCCCCGTTCGGCTTCATCTTTCGTATTTTCCTGACACCCCACCTCAATTAATAAGGCCCGGGGATGAAGTTGTTGATTATACCGCCAATCATCCATCCGAATACCTCGGGAAACACCAGGATAACGTTGATTCATTTTAGCATCAATCAGTTTAGCAAAAGCATGGTTACTCTGCCAATGAGGTTGCACTAAATCCGGTTGGCCGGTGGCAACGACAATCATGATCCTAGCTACCTGTACACCATTAACGGTCGCTGTCGTATTTTCCCGTTTTTCAGCATCTCGATGAATATCAAATATCATTTGAATGGACGGATTTTCTGACAACATATTTTTCACGGTACTCTCCGATGCACTATAAGCCTTCATAAAACTTGGATAGTCATGAATTTTGCTACTCTGTATGCTTCCAACACCATAGGTGCTTAACCTTTTCACTAAGGCTTCCCCTACATCCACAATAAGACCTCGTTGCCCACCTGGCGCATGGGTAACGCCTGCACTAGGAACAAAGGATTCAGAAGTATGGGTCTGATAAATACCAACCAAAGGTTTACCCGTTGGTACATGATTGGCTGTTTCAAATTTAGGAAAATTAGGGATATTCATAGCACTAACTGTCTGAGTTCCCGTCTTCATGGCTACCAATACGGGAATTTCGGCCTGTAATAAGGACCGTATGTCTTTAATATCTACATTAGTAAAAAACAATATCACGTCCCGCAATACCTGTCGACCGTTACTGACCTTTTTATCCTCAACTGCTGGCGTGGGCTCAGTCGCACTGATGAGTCGGGGAACGCCTAAAAATAATACATCACGCCATTTAGGCAATTGCAACATTTTATATTGTCCCTGCTGTGTGATAGCTTTGCCACTCACGGGTAGCGCTTCCTCAAACATACTACCGTACTTCCATACTAGGCTACACAGACATACTATACTGACAACAACAAGCACTATCTTTTTGACTAAATACATTTTTTCGGCTTGTTGGCGTAGGCGCCTCGTTATCATCGTTCCCTCCCACTGGACACCTAGGTTAATTCGACTAGCAACCATAGGTTGTCACTATTTGTGTTTACATACAATGTATATGCAACGGAGGGAAAAAATATTAATGAAGATATTTATATATATTTTCATAATCAATATGAGGATGCATCGCCTGGTTAATTCCGCCAGCAACTACCACCCCAATATCCTCAATAAAGCGATCCACTTCCTTCGGCGTTACCATCAAATCTCCAAGAGTTTCTGGCAAAACCTGATTCACGATGGTTCGGCGATCGGCATCTGATAGATGTTCCATGCTTTTAAAATAGCGGGAAAAGCTGGCATGTTCCTGTAATGTCGCAAGAGTATCCATGGCGATTGTAGAAGCATGAACAACTGTTGGTACGCCAATGGCAATAACCGGCACGCCTAAAGACTCCTGGGTTAAACCGAACCGTTTATTCCCAACGCCTGAACCAGGGCTAATTCCTGTATTAGCCAGTTGCACAGTCGTCAGTACTCTATGGCTGGAAGCTGCCGCCAATGCATCAATGGCAATCACGACATCAGGCTTTATCTTGCTAACAATCCCTTGGACGATTTCCACTGTTTCCATACCTGTAATGCCCAAAACCCCTGGAGCAATGGCACAAACCGAGCGTACCCCTCCCTTTAGTTCCGGCGATAACATGTCCTGCAAATGACGGGTCACTACTATTTTTTCTACAGCCCGTGGCCCAAGAGCATCAGGAGTAATGTTCCGATTGCCCAGACCAATGACCAATATTACAGCATTTTTGGGTAATTCAATCATTCCCACCAATTCTTCAGCCAAAACTTTCATGACTTGTTCTTGGAGGGGTGTATTTTTATCTCTGAGCCCCTGGGCTTCAATCGTAACATATTTGCCCTGCCCTTTGCCCATAGCCCTTTGGGCTTCAGGAGTCGTTATACTGACTGTAGTCTTAATAATTTCTTCATCTTCCACAGTCTCCACAATAACCCCCGGAATGTCTTCACTGACCTTTCGATTCAGCATTTCCCTAGCTTCTAACGCCAAATCAGTCCGTGGTGTCCAAGTAAAATCCCTCATTTACAGCACTCCTCATATCTAAAATCAACACTATTTTAACCTAAATATATATTGGCTATACAACAGCTACAAACTAGAATTAGCATCTTGGAAAATATAACCATAATCAACAATCTCAATGATAAGCAACTCCCCATATATATTTCTTAATTGTTACTTGCATTTTCCAGCACCGCATGCTAGAATACTGTAGGTAACATGCTCTTTAAGGAGGTGAATCACTTGCCAAACATTAAATCATCTGAACGTAGCGTAAAAACTGATGCTGAGCGACGTGCTAGAAACTTTGCGGTGAGATCAACCATCAAAACTGTTTCTCGCAAAGTACTTGAGTCAGTAACTGCTGGCAACTCTGATGAGGCTAAAGCTCTTTTGGTAAAAGCTAGCAGAACTATTGACAAAGCAGCCGCTAAAGGCGTTGTTCATAAAAATTCCGCAGCGCGTAAAAAGTCTCGTTTAGCCCTTAAACTTAATGCCTTAGCTAAGTAATTAAGACAAAAGTCCCTATTCATTTTAAAATGAATAGGGACTTTTTAGTTTCTTGTTTTATCTACACATCGCAATAATAATTTCTTCTAGCACCAAAGAATTGGCTTTACCTGACTTTAAACCATAGTCTGCCGCGGCAAGAGACACCATGGCCTGCTTTAAGATCTCGGCCGTAAAGTTTTTACTTTGTTTCATCATTTTTTCGCCGATAAAAGGTACTAAGCCCAATTTTTCAGCCACGTCACGGCTACTATATCCCTCTGCGGCCATATCCTTAGCCTGCCACATCATACGCACCTGACGGGCGAGTAGGGTAATGAGCTTCAATGGATGTTCACCGGCCTCTAGCTGTTCAGCGAGTAATTGCAATGCTTTGCCTACTTGTTTTTGACTCACAGCGTCAATCATGGAAAATACGGATATTTCTGGAATAGCTGACATAATTTCCACCAAATCCTGCTGGTTAATCAAAACTTTCTTGCCTGTATAGAGCGCTACTTTCTCCACTTCATTATGCAAAAATCCTAATGATACTTTGGACATAATACTTACAATGCCTAAAAAATACTCCATTCCATCGCTGGACATTTTTTTATTAAGGTCTCGTAATTTAGAGGTTAGCCACCCACGCACATCTTTAGCCTTTAACTGAGCCACCTCCACAGCAGCCCCATACTTCTCCACTATTTTAAACAATTTACGACGTTTATCAACTTTTTCCAGTGTAGAAAAGATAACGATGGCATACTCTGGCATATTTTCAACGAGTTGCAGTAAACGATCAGCGGCACTGTCGGCAGCTTCTGTTTCGTCACCACTACCAGTTTTCTTCTGACGAAATAGGGACGTCCCCCGTACAATAATTACGTTCTTGCCACCCATAAAAGGCACTGTTTCAATTAAGGCCATTAACTCACTCACTGTAGGCTCACGTTCTAAAATAACCAGATTCATATCCATTTCATCAGGTGCAAGTACGACCTTAATGACAGCCTGTTCAATTTCTCTAATAAAATATGCCTCTTCACCATACAGCAGATAAATTGGTTTGATTTGGTTTTTTTTAATTTGTTCTAAGACTTCTACATAGTTCATAATCCGCCCCCATTCTAAGCCTTCATTTTATAAATGTATCAACTGTTAAGGTCTTGCCATCTGTTGTAAAGACAATGGCCCCTTGCTGATCCGTACGATATATTTTACTATTTTGGGCCAGTAAGTGCTTGATCGTTTCTTCATGGGGATGCCCAAAGTGATTATCCTTACCCACTGAAATGACCGCATACTCAGGTATTACAGCTTGCAAGAATTCAACCGTGGAAGATGTTTTTCCGCCATGATGACAAACTTTAAGGACGGTACTAGAAATATCTTGTCCTCTGGCAAGAATCTCTTTTTCGCCTTTACCTTCAAGATCACCCGTCAGCAAAAAGCTATGTTTGCCATAACTCACCTGTATCACACTTGATACCTCATTACTATGCCCCACATCCAGGCCACCCACCGCATGTACCACGCGAAGGGTAACGCCATCAATCGCCATGTCTTGTGTGTCATAGACCGGAATAAACAGACTTCCATGTGCTACCTGCACCAAATTACGTACAGCCGGCGTAAAGTTTTCCCGCGCTAACATACTATTTTTCACAGGTAAATTTCTAGCGATGCCTGCTGCACCACCAGCATGATCTTGATGTCCATGGGTTAAAAATAAATAATCAATGGATAACACGCCATAATGCTTTAGATAGGGAACAACGACACGCTCACCAATATCAAAATCCGTTTTACTCCCCATTACGCCGCCTGTATCCACCAAAATAGCCCGTCCATGAGGTGTAATAATAAGGGTACAATCCCCTTGTCCTACATCAATAAAATGAACATACACGGGGCGAGGATAGACATTATATATAATGGCGCACATCACTGCCCCCAGCAAGGCTACCCCACTGGCCTTTGGCCATTTTTGCACTAATTCTCTTAATGATAACATATTTTCCGGTTTATACCCATACACCCATGCTAATAAGAGATAATATATCACACTCCCCATAAGCCCAATGGACGGCACATACAACTTGGCGCCGGGAATCATGGCTAACCAAGCAGTGCACTGAATGACGATGCCAATGAGTAAACTACACAACACCATGATTATATTACCAACTACCCCCACTAGTAGACCCATACCAGCACCAAACAACCCCAATATTACAAGGCCTTCAATCAACGGTACAATGAGTACATTAGCCACTAATGAACTCAAGGAAAAACTATTAAAATACCAAGCAATAAAGGGAAGTACCCCCAGTTGAGCAGCGATAGTGACAGCCAGCAACCTCGCCAGCCAAGTCGGCACTGCTGTCAACATAGCTACTGTCTTTCCATTCAAAAACACCAAACCAGCCGAGGAGGCAAAGGACAACTGAAAACTCAAATCATAAATAAGGGAGGGTTCATGGATCATCATCCCCAGAGCTGATAGGAGTAAAGCATGGATGGCATCCTTCTCTCGTTCAAAACAAACTGCAAATAAGGCAATAAGCCCCATAATAAGAGAACGTAGCACCGGTGGTGTCAAACCACAAAAAACGGCATAAAAAGTCACAATACCAGCGGCAAATAAAGGAACGACTTTCCCATTCACAGCCAGGCGTCTCGCCACTGACGTACCAAGGACAGTGATGACTCCTACGACTAAAGCAATATGGGATCCTGATACAGATAAAATATGAACAATCCCTGTTGTGGCAAAATCAGTGACAATGTCCCGAGGAATACCCTCATACCCGCCAAACAGCATGCCTGCTAATATTGATGCATGATGCTGAGGCATTACCCTTTCCATATTTTCAATAATTTTGCCCCGCCACAAGGCCAAGGTAGACTCCCACGACACATCCTCATGTTTCTCTACAATGCTTATGTCCTGATCCTGAATACTCATCCGTCCCCGGATACCTTGCCGCTCGGCAGCAGCCACGCTATCATATTGGGCCGGATTATTATAACCATGTAAAGGGGTGACCTCTCCCTTGAGCCTAACTTCATCACCGTGGCTTGCCATGGGCCGATTACTTGTTTGCCGTACGTTGACAGTCAATACACCGGTAACCTGTATCTTTTCCCCCTCTGGGAGTCGCCCAATCTTGACAGCTACTTGATAGAGAACTTTACTGTTGCCCTCCTCGCCCAAGGTTACCTTAGGTATTTCCCTGATGGTACCATACACCACCATTGTCTGGTTAGCATACCGACTAATATCCGTTGGCGCCAAAGCATCAGCATGAATAAAGCGCACCATTCCCACAAGAAAAAAGAGGACCCCCACAGACCAACGTTGTGACTTATGTACAGAACTCTGCCAAATAATAAGAAGCACTACGACCATCATGCAACTATACAGCAAAGGCAGTAGAGGACGACAATATTCCCCACACCAAATACCAGCAACAAAAGTTGCCGTAATCATGCCCATTATATCTGTCATCTTATATGGTAACTTTATCTTTTAATTTTTCGAATTTACTCGGACCAATCCCCGTAACCTTCTTAAGCTCATCAATATCGCTAAAACTACCATTTGTTTGGCGATATTCCACAATACGCTCAGCCAAGGACGCCCCAACTCCAGGTAGTCCATCCAATTCATTTTTATCAGCAGTATTAATATTAATCTTTCTATTGGTTTTGGCTTTACTCGTATTAGCGGCTATCTCTCCACCACTCAACACGACTGGCCGAGCTACCACATGGACATGCACACCATCTTTAAGAAGTTGAGCCATATTGATGGCACTCACATCTGCTTCAGCAGTAAGACCACCAGCCAGGGATACAAGATCAATCACTCTTCCATTATGGGGAATTTTAAAAACTCCTGGTTTATTAACGGCACCACTGATATATACAATAATCTCAGTGGTCTTTTCTTCGGCGACCTTAACCCCCTTCGCCATAGCTTCTCCCGATGATGTACTTTCACTCACTGAAGTTTTTTGCCAAAAACTATAAAAGCTGCCTGCCAGAATTAACAATGCTAGGATAACAATGAACATTATTTTACCCCGTTGATCCCCCACGCTAGTGCCCCCATTCATTTCCAGTACTAAAAGTAACTCCTTAGTAGTATTCCTTTTTTTTACAATAAAAAACCGGTCTTTTAAAAAGATCGGTTTTTCCCTGCTCACTGTTACTGGGCGCGTGGGTTTCAATATCCTTTTAAACTAAGCCCAACCATTTCCAATAGGTTGCACCAAAGACCAAGATCAGCAGGTAACCAACGATGGTCAGAGGAATACCAATCTTGATAAAATCCTTAACCTCAAAAGTTTCTGTACCATAAGCAACCATATTTTGGGGGGCATTGACCGGTAAGATCATGCCAAAACTTATTATATATTGTAGAATCATGGTCATCCCCACAACGTTGATACCGGGCATTTTAATACTCTGTAAGATGGAAATTAGAATTGGAATCATGGCCGCGGCTAAAGCCGTTGCACTGGCAAAGCCTAAGTGAATAATAATCAAAAACGCGCCTAATACTGCCAATATGGCCAATGCGGGCATGGTTTGCAGACCAAAACCAGCCACAATAAATTTCGCCATCCATGCGGCGGCTTGGGTGGATAAGAGGGCTGAACCAAGGCTAATGCCCACTCCGAATAAGATTAATGTACCCCAGGCAATTCTCTCTTGGGCTTCTTTCCATGTCATAATACCAATGCCCGGCAGTAGCATAAGGGCCACAGCCGCAATGGTCGTGGATGAAGTATCAAAAGGGTGAACAATTTTTTCCGTAGACCAAAAAAATAACAATAATACGGATATGATCAGTAATTTCTTTTCACCGATTTTCATCGGCCCCATCTCAGTGATGGCACGAGCAATGGCTTCTTTGCCACCGGGGACCTCATCTGTTTCCGGCGGAATTATTTTTAACAAGAGATAATATAAGACAATGGACATAATGACCGCAAAAGGTGCAGCCGCAATAAACCAGTCCATCCAGGTAATATATGCGCCAAGTTGTTTTTCAATAAATCCTACAGCAATCATATTCTGAGCCGCCGCCGTTTTAATGGCGATATTCCAAATGCTATCAGCCTGAGCAACAGCAATCATCATGACGGCCGCAAAGCGACTCTTTAGATCTACACCAAAGGCTACAATGATACCCATAACAATCGGTACCATACAAGATACACGGGCTGTGGTACTGGGCACAAAAAAGCTAAGAATTAAGCCGACGAGAATAACACCCGCCAATACCCGATTAGTCTTTGCACCAATTTTAGATAAAACGAACAAGGCAATCCGTTTGTCCAGTCCCGTCCGCATCATCGCCGCAGCAATAAACAAGGCACCACCGACCAATGCCAGTGCTGTGTTACTAAAGCCACTTAAGGCCATGGTGAGGGCATCACTCGTACCAATAAGAACACTTGGTTTGGCAACACTCGGAGAAATGCCCAACAAAAAAGCCATGAGCGCCATAATTACAGCAGCACTCACCGGATAGGATATGGCATCAGTCATCCAAACAATAATAGAAAAAAGTAAAATTCCTAACATACGATGTCCTGCAATGGGTAACCCCTCGGGTGTCGGCAGGGAAATAACTACCAGTAAGGCAATGAAAGCAATGAAAAGTCCATACCGCTTTGCAAATGATTCCATAATACACGCTCCTTTACAATATGGTAAATTTAAGTATGTTTTAATAGTATCACTAAATGATAGATACTGACAATAATATAATTTAGATGGAATTTGCCCCTAGAAACAATTTGACGATAATGGTAAAATAGGAATGGAAATAATTGAATACGTATAAAGTACATAAATTTGAAGCACAATACGATTTCACTTATTATGAGGGTTCACAAAATTTTATATAGTAAAGAGGGATATTTATGAGTATTAAATCCTTAACTCCGCTTGACGGACGTTATGAAGCCATTACCAAACCACTAGGTGACTATTTTTCCGAATGGGCGTTAATGAAATATCGAACCCATGTGGAAATCGAGTGGCTTATTACCATGGCGACAAACCCATCCTTTCGTGAAGTAAGAACTTTTACAACGGACGAGATCCAGTTCCTACGAAATATTGTGATTAACTTTGATGAAGAAGTGGCCTTAAAAATCAAAGCCATCGAGAAAGTAACCAACCACGATGTTAAAGCTGTTGAATATTTTATCCGTGAAACGTTGAGTTCAACTTCACTGGCCGATGTTCTTGAGTTTATTCACTTTTCTTGTACTTCCGAGGATATTAACAACTTATCTTATGGACTTATGTTAAAACACGGCATACAGAATGTATGGCTACCAGCGGCGGAAAAGCTTGTTACTGAAGTGGCAAGTAAAGCTGAAGCCTTAAAAGCCGTCCCCATGTTGGCATACACCCATGGGCAACACGCCTCGCCTACAACCATCGGCAAAGAACTTGCCGTCTTTGTTTATCGCTGGAACCGTCAATTCAAACAGATCCGTTCCCTTGAGTACCTAGGAAAATTTAATGGCGCCGTCGGGAACTTTAACGCCCACCAGATTGCCTATCCTGAAGTTTCATGGGAGCAAGTGGCCAAGACTTTTGTTGAAGGATTGGGACTGGTGTATAATCCCTTAACAACCCAAATTGAATCCCATGATTATGTAGCAGAATGTTTCCATGCCATCAACCGATTTAACAACATTGTCCTGGACTTTGATCGGGATATGTGGCTGTATATATCCTTAGGTTATTTTAAACAGAAAACGGTGAGTGGTGAAGTTGGTTCTTCCACCATGCCTCATAAAGTCAATCCGATTGATTTTGAAAACTCAGAAGCAAATTTAGGTCTCAGCAATGCACTACTGGATCATTTAGCCAATAAGTTGCCCATCTCCCGCTTACAAAGAGATCTCAGTGACTCATCAGCCCAGCGTAATATCGGATCAGCCATTGCCTATTCTCATCTAGCACTTGTTTATGCTTTGAAGGGTTTTGGCAAAACATTGGTCAATATCCATGCCATTGAAAGTCACTTGACTGATGCCTGGGAAGTCTTATCCGAAGCCATACAAACTGTCATGCGCAAAAATGGACATATTAATCCCTATGATAAATTAAAAGAATTGACGCGTGGCAAAGCAATTGATGAAGTAGCAACAAAAGCATTTATTGAAAGTATCGATTTACCAGCAGTAGACAAAGCTCGACTACTGGCCTTAACGCCAGAAAAATATATCGGGCTTGCCGCAGAACTGGTCAAGCACATACAGTAATAAGCTGGATGGGAGAAAACCTATGAAATATGATTTTGATACGGTACTTGACCGTAGCACAAACTTCGCTGCCAAATATGATGAACTAGAAAAGAAATTTGGTCGTGCTGACCTTATTCCATTATGGGTTGCTGATATGGATTTCAAAGTGGCCCAGCCTATTATTGAAGCCATTCAGCAACGAGCCGCCCAGGGGATCTTTGGTTATACGTCGCGGCCGGATTCCTATTTTGAGGGCATTCAAGAATGGTTCGAAAGACGACACGGTTGGGTTCCTGATACTAAATTGATGATTCACTGCCCAGGGGTTGTTCCTTCCTTAAGCTTGCTTATCCAGCAGTTCACAAAACCTGGAGACAAAATTATTATTCAATCGCCAGTTTACTATCCTTTTTTTGATGTGGTCAACAGCAACGGACGAACTTTGGTGGAAAATCCTTTAAAACTTGTCAACGAACGTTATGAAATGGATTATGATCATTTGGAAGCGTTGGCGCAAAAGGGCGCTAAACTCTTGCTGTTATGCAGTCCCCACAATCCAATCGGTCGTGTATGGACAAAGGAAGAACTCCTTCGCTTAGGCACGATTTGCCTAGCCCATGGTATTCGCGTAATTGCCGATGAAATTCATTGCGATTTAGTTTTTGCTGACCATAAACATACCCCCTTTGCCATGCTTTCCGAAGAATTGGCTAAAAATACCTTTACGTGTATCGCACCCAGCAAAACTTTTAATCTAGCTGGTCTACAAGCATCGGTTACCATTTTCCCCAATATGGAAGATCGTAACCAGTTTGACCAAATGCTTGGCGACTTAGATATTAGGAGAAATAATTGTTTTAGTCTGGTAGCAACTGAAGCAGCTTATCGTTCTGGCGAAGAATGGCTAGAACAAGTAAAAGAGTATATTGCAAGTAATTTTGCTTTTATTCAAGGCTATTGTCAAAAATACATCCCCCAGATTCGCCCTAACTTGCCAGAAGGCACTTATCTCGTGTGGATCGACTGCCGGGATTTGGGGTTGAACAAAGATGAACTCCACGCCTTCATGATCCATGAAGCCAAAATCGCCATGGATGATGGTTTTTGGTTCGGCGCATCTTACGAAGGCTATATGCGTCTCAACGCAGCTTGTCCGCGTAGCATCATCACTGAAGCCCTACTCCGTTGGAAAAATGCCATAGAAAAACTAAAATGTAAAAAATAAAATCGTAAAGGGCTGTTCTAAAACATTAGTTTTAGAACAGCCCTTTACTTAAGAGACAAGATTATCGAATTACAATATTAACCAGTTTTTGTGGTACACAAATTACTTTTACCACTTCTTTACCCGCAATTAAGGCCTGAACTTTTTCCTGACCAAGAGCTTTTTCTTCTAATTCTCGAGGAGTCAGTCCCACGGGAACAACAATTTTTTCCCGGACTTTGCCATTAATCTGTAGAACAATTTCTACTTCATCAACTTGTAGAGCTGTCCCATCAAACACTGGCCAGACTTGTTTATGTACACTACCTTGTTGAATGGTTTGGCTCCAAAGTTCCTCACTAATATGAGGTGCGAAAGGTGCCAACAAACGTAATAAGTTTGATACCACTTCGCGTACTAGGCCAGCATGTAAGGAGGAGGCCTGTTCCTTTACTGCGTACATGGCATTTACCAGTTCCATAATTGAACTAATGGCCGTATTAAAATTATGACGCCCACCAATATCTTCGGTGACTTTTTTGATGGCGGCATGTAAGGCTCGTCTAAGGTCATGTTCTTCTTTATTCAGAGCACTAGTATCATATTGCCCTTCTTCTGTAGCCATGAACGGTGCATAAGTCGCAACAATGCGCCATAACCGTCCTAAGAAGCGATAAGATCCTTCTACACCTTGGTCATTCCATTCCAAATCCCGTTCCGGTGGTGCGGCAAATAAGATAAAGACTCGTGCCGTATCAGCACCATATTTATGAATAATTTCTTCAGGAGACACTACATTGCCCTTGGATTTGGACATTTTAGCCCCATCTTTAATAACCATCCCTTGAGTCAGTAGGTTTTGGAAAGGCTCATTCACGTTAACCAGACCAGCATCCTTCATTACCTTAGTAAAAAATCTTGAGTATAACAGATGTAAAATAGCATGCTCAATACCACCAATATATTGATCCACCGGTGCCCAATAATCAGCTTTTGAGGAGTCAAAAGGAGCCTTGGTATTGTGGGGATCAGTATAACGCATATAATACCACGATGAACAAATAAACGTATCCATGGTATCCGTTTCCCGTTTGGCCGCAGCCCCACATTTTGGACATGTACAATTTACAAATTCATCAACTTTAGCTAAGGGCGAAACAGCGCCTTCCTCAAAATTAACATTTTCCGGTAATAATACAGGCAGTTGATCTTTAGGAACAGGTACTGTACCACACTGGGGACAATTAATCATGGGAATTGGCGCCCCCCAATAACGTTGACGAGAGACAAGCCAATCACGTAACCGATAATTTACATGACGTTTACCACAGCCTTGCTCTTCCAACCACTTGGCGACGGCGACTTTACCTAATTCATTATCCATACCACTAAATTGTCCTGAATTAACCATCACACCAGCGCCATGATAAGCGCCTTCCATGGTTTCAATGGAATAGTCTTCACCGACAGGCTGAACCACTAATTTTTTCGGCAAACTATATTTCGTAGCAAACTGCCAGTCCCGTTCATCATGAGCTGGAACCCCCATCACGGCTCCCGTACCATATTCCACCAAGACATAGTTGGCTACCCAAATGGGTACTTGCTCACCCGTAAAAGGATTGATGGCATAAGAGCCTGTAAAGATACCTTCTTTTTCAAACTCACTGGAAGTCCGACTAATCTCACTCATATTACGAACTCTCTCGACAAACTCGCGGACAGTCTGGGCATTCTCCTTACCGGCAATCAGTTTCTCTACCATCGTATGCTCCGGTGCTAGGACCACATAGCTAACACCAAACACCGTATCATGCCGCGTCGTATAGACAGCGATTTTATCATTTATCTCAGGTACAGCGAAACTAAACTCCGCTCCTTCACTGCGGCCAATCCAATTTTCCTGCATAGTTTTAACACGTTCTGGCCAGCCTTTTAGTTCACTAAGATCACTTAATAAACGATCAGCATAATCAGTAATCTTGAAAAACCACTGTTCCAATTCTTTTTTTATGACAACGCAGTCACAACGCCAACAACAGCCATCAATCACCTGTTCATTGGCGAGGACTGTATTACAATCATTGCACCAATTCACTGCGGCTTTTTTCTTGTAGGCTAGTTTGCGCTCGACAAATAGTAAAAATAGCCACTGCGTCCACTTATAATAATCAGGATGGCAAGTAGCCACCTCTCGGTCCCAGTCATAAGACAGACCCAATTCTTGCTGTTGACGGCGCATGTTGGCAATATTCTCCCATGTCCATTTAGCAGGATGAACACCATGTTTAATGGCTGCATTTTCAGCGGGCATACCAAAAGAATCCCAACCCATGGGATGAAGCACATTATAACCTTGCATGGTTTTAAATCTGGCGATTACGTCACCAATGGAATAGTTGCGAACATGACCCATATGTAAATTACCTGAAGGATAAGGAAACATTTCCAAAACATAATATTCTGGACGTTGACGATTGAGTTCAATTTTAAAAGCATTACTTTCGGCCCAAAATTTTTGCCATTTGTTTTCAATTTCTTGGGCAACATATCGTTCTTCCACTAAAAAAATCCCCCTATTTATTAAAATAACCGTAAAGGAAACTTGGCTTCGGCCAAGCCTCAGTGAAGGCTGAACCCTTGGTCGCCTTACTTGTAACCTTAAAAAGTGTTATACTTTCTGATTACGTTAAAAAACGCCCCTTGGCTTGTTAGCCAGGGACGAGCTATACCCGCGATACCACCCTGATTGATGACAAAAAAACGTCATCCTCTCAATAATTGTTAACGCCAATCACCCGTTCACTATGAACACTGTCATAGTCACTCCTCCACAGTAAGTTCAACGACCATTAGGATTGGCTTGCATCACCCGCCAACTTTCTGTACCATAACTGCCAGTCTACTACTCTGTTTCTTAGGATTTCTAATGATATTATATCCCACCCCATATGGGAAGTCAACTTCTCCAACGTGCCCCCTTGCAAAGTTAGTTCTATCTTAAAAAATACCGCATACAATGTTGCGTAGGGAGGGGGCGATCATATTTATAAGTTAATCATTGGCAATGTTAGGATTACTGTCTCAGATGACAAAATTAGTCGAGATCAAGCTGCCACTGCTGCTAGACAGGCCATCTCAGCAGCCCAAAGTCAGGGTAAAGTCATTTCTCATATTGCAATTGACTTTGGTGAAACAGGTCTTGAAGTCAAACACACAGAAAAGATTGGCCACCGAGTGACCCGCAAAACCATCAAACACAGTATGCTCGATGGTATGCACTCCGCCATCAATGAAAAACTCTACCCCTCAGGCGATTATAGCAACAAAGATTCATGGTTTGATAGCGACACGGGGCAGGAATGGCGTGGATCAGAGGTAGATACTACTCGGGATGAATTAGTGGAACAATTTGAGGCTTGGATGAAAACGATATGAACAGTAGCCGGTCTCAAGCGAGTGAGGCCGGTTTTCTTTTAGTTATATCCATATCGCTAACACCAAACACACTATTAAAAATTCAATGGACTGTATAGACTAGGCTCCAAAATGGCATTGAAAATGACTAACAAGGAATGCGTGTAAATTCATCCTTTGTTAGTCATTATGATTTAATATCTAACATTTTAAGAGCGATATTTTCCGGTAAGATTAGATATGCTTTGTTGACGTTACTATATCAGGATTTGCTTTAGATGGGAACGGCTGAGCAGTAACAATTTCTCGTCTTCTCTGTATAGCTATTACCTACACTGCACCGCTTTTTATTGGATTTCCACTTTCGCAAGGTACATTAGTTTGACATAAACCACAGCCTGCCCCTACTGCTGAATTTCCCCCATAAGATGCAGCTAATTTTTTTGCGTCTTCTCCATAAGCATATTTATAACATTTGATTTTATCATGACCATCTTTAGTTATAGCATTAACAGGACACCGTCTAATACAAGCTCCACAAATCCCCTTGCTGCATAACAGGCAATTTTCCCTATGATTTTTAGCGGTTCGACTATCAGGAGCCAGTTTTAATTCTGTTACAACCGAAATCAGTTTTATCGCAATTCCTTTTTCTGTAATAAAACCGTCATTTATTGAAAAAGTACCAAGTCCAGCTGCATAGGCTATGTGACGTTCTGACCAATTTGAAGTTGGTCCTAACGCTTGCCCTGAAGTTGGTTCATCAATTTTTTTGAACCATTCAGAATGATACGGAGATAGAGTTCTATATCCTCTTTCACTTAAAAAATTCTCTATATACTTAGTAATCTCCCTGAAATACATGACTTGATAAGTACGAAGCAGTGCCCATTCTTTTGATGGCCATTCTTTTTCCACTCCGTTACTTTTTCTAATTTTCTCATTGATCGGTAATACAACACTTATGACTGTTCCGCCATGATAACTTCCTTCTCCAAAAGCTAACTCAAAAATTTCTCTTGGAGTTAAATGATAATTACCAATTATTTTTTTATACTCTTGAAATAAAGGATCATCTGCAGATGCAAATTTTATAATCGGTTCATCAAACCAGTGGTCGTTAATTTCCTCAAACCAATTATTTTTATTTTCTAATACATACTTTTTAATTTCACTTTTTATTAAATTTTCCATTGCAATACCTCCATTAATCTCATCATTTAATATAGATGATAAACAAATCTCATATACACTAATATAGAGTTTTAATGTATGACATAAAACTCTATATTAGTGTATATACACTATAAAAAAACATTATTCCTTTAAATTCTATATACACCTCCAGTAATAATTTTTCCCTACTCCTTTCTCTGACTCATAACGTCAGTATATGAATCTATCATAGGATATAATAGAAAAAATCACAAGTAGGTACTTAAAAGTATGATACTTACCTTTTGTATACCTAATGTGAAAGGAAGTATCATACTTTTATCTATCATTTTCTACATGAAACAAGATGATTTAGAGAAATTCGCCCCCACTGCCAGTTATTGTTTTTAATGTATCAGCTAAAATGTCAAAATGCTGTGATAGTAAGGTTCGTCGCTGAAAGATTAAAACCGTAGACACTGTTCGAAAATATTTGAACATGACCGATGAAGAATATGCGGCGAGAGCAGAGCCGATCAAAAAGCAAAGCAGCCTCGTCAAATACGAACCAGTGATACTTGGTTGGCTACATAGATATCCCTCTATGACTTCAGTACAAGTTTAATAGTTCCTAGGCAGAATTCCCCTATACTTGTTCCACGAGTAAGAACTTTATCATCTGATGAGTCAAGGCCATCTTCGAAAAAAACAATTGATTATCATCAGCTTTCACTAGGTCTGAGGAAAGGCAAAAGCGTCGCCATTGGCGAAAATCATAACAATAGTTATCTTCAATGACTCAATGGACGGTCAGTTGGTCTTTCTAAGCGTACTCCTTGACTTACCATACGATTATTATTACTTGTGTCTGAAATTCCTGAATATGCGCTAGCAATGCCCAACGCTAAAAGCAATTGTCCCATTATAGTTTCTAAACAAACAAGGAACTTGGCTAAACCTGACTGCGGCATAATATCCCCATACCCTACCGAGGCTATGGTAATCGTGCTAAAATACAGGCAATCTGTATATACAGATATTTTATTGTTAGGTAAATACCTTACAACTTGAGGTTGCGGATATTCGATTCCTTTAAAAATAAAGGAAACCGGGAGTGGTTCAGATATTTCATTAAATAGTTCAGAATTCCATAGTTGGAGTTGTTCCTTAGTATCAACTCCAGACCATAGCTTATCTTTTATTCCCCCAAGAGCATTAGAATTTGATATACGAAGTTCTTTTTCAATCATCAACTCTTTGGTTTCTTTATTTTTAGATAACTTATAATAATTTTGGAACTTATACAGTGCATCACCTCCATCGCTCACATAGCTGACTAAAAAATAGGTATTGGCAAAGCCGATAATCATATACATATATGTAACTACAACAAAAATCAGCTTCCTTCTACCCTGATGTTTTTGCAACATCGTATATCGAATAAGTCCATAAATTCCGTAAAATGATGTCCAACAGCTAAAAATAAGAATTAACATCATACTGAATAAGTTAACATACTCATAAAAATCAATTTTTTTAGACTGATCTATGCTAGGAAAATCCGGCATACCTTGTTCGATCATCCCGGCTGTTAAATCTGGTAAATAATATGCAACAAGAATTGATAAGAAAGCAATAAATAATGGTTTTGCAACATAAAGACTACTAATCATTAATAAGCCTCTTTTGATATACGAATTCAACACAATAATCTCCTTTCTAGATCTTTTGCAATTCCTAACGATTAAAACAATAATTACGTACGCAGAATTTTTATAGACAGTCATCTACCTAATGCAGCCAACATTGATTCGGCAAAATTTTCATCTTTTTGAATATAAATAATTCCTAAAGCCTTTGCTTTTTGTATAATTGCCTCATTGGTCTCACTCGTCAAAATCAAAAAGCGTAGGCTAGGACAAACATCATGGATCTGTTCAAAAAGCGCAATCCCATTCGCATCCGGCAAATACATATCCGATATTACAGCAGCATAATTGCCATATTCAGGTAACAATGATAAGACTTCTGCACCGTTTTCCACACCACTCACTTCATAATTTTCACTTTCTAATACCAAGGTAATCATATCCCGCATAAAAGCGTCATCTTCAATCAGCAGTATTTTTTCACTCACTTCTTCCACCGCCTGCACGATTAATTTCCCATTGGAGAGGCCTTATAAGTTAAGTTTCTCCCCAACTCCTTCGCCTCATAAAGAACTTTATCAGCCGCGTTGTACATACTCATACAATCAGCATATTCAGGAAAGGCGGCAAGTCCAGAACTAAACGTAACCTGAAACACACCATTTACCGATTCATGGCACATACTCTCAAACTTTGTTCGAATTCCTTCTATGACATGATAAGCTGAATCAATCGTCGTATTAGGCATAATGACAGCGAACTCTTCTCCACCCATACGCCCAATAATATCAGTACTGCGTAAACATTGTTCCAACAAACGGGCAATACTTAAAATAACCAAATCTCCCGCAACATGCCCATAAGTGTCATTTACATTTTTAAAATGGTCTAAATCAATGATAACCAGTGTAACAGGACATTCACAACGTACTGCTTCTAAAAATAACCGTTCAATGTGTTGTTTCATAATCGAATGATTGTATAAGCCGCTTAAACCGTCGCGTTCCATATATTGACGTAGCATTCTCATGCGTTCAGCCCTAAGTCGTACTGAACTAATAAAATGTTCAGGCTTCACCGGTTTGGTGATAAAATCATCTCCCCCTGTCTCCATCGCCTGCATTTGCAAATCAAGATTTTTTTCACCAGAAAGAAACACGATTGGAATCCGAAAATAAGCGGGAACCTGACGAATAAGCTCAGCAAGTTCATAGCCAGTACATTCTGGCATATTTAAATCCAACAAAATAAGGTCAGGGTTAAAGAGACTCAAATAATCCAGCACTTGCATTGAATCACGCAGCGTCATTGTTTTCATGCCGCTTTGCTCTAACAACTCAGCATGATAGTCAGCCATCATTTGATCATCATCAACGATCAATACCCGACAACGTTCTGGCTCTTTGGCTTTTGTCAGGTAATCTAATTTATCAATCAAATCAGTAGGAGATACTGGTTTTAGAAAATAGGCATCACTTCCAGCTTGAACGGCAGCTAATCTAGAGTGAATATCATTGCGCCGCGATAAAAATATCACGGGAATATGATATGCTTTTACAAGCCTTAGACGTCTGACGGCATCAGCACCAGCAACCTGACCTTCAGGAAAAACCATGTCCATAATAATTCCAGCAGGCTCTAAGTTTGGTAAAGCCTCTTCCACTTCTTGTAACTTATGAAATTTAAAAACCTCATAGCCAAAACACTCCAATTGAAAAGAAAGTTTCCCGAGAAAATATTCATCATCATCCACCATGATAATGGTCTTGCGGTTCTGACTTCCTGAATCTTGCCAGACTTGACAATTGCCTAACTCAAATTCACATTTTTTAAATGTTTTTGCAGTTTCCAGTGCAACTTTCATTCCTTCAATACAATGCTGCATGGCATTTTTCGTTTCAGCCGATATTTGACAAGAGTCTAGTATAGATTTTAAAACATTTTCTCCCCTGTGAGCATATTCCCCCATTTGCGCATATCCAAATGAACTGGAAGTGCCTGCCATGGAATGAAAAGCCCTCACTAGTTCAATAATATTCTTATCAAGATTTTTTGTCACAACTAATTCTAGCCAAGTATCTTCCATTGCATCAATTTTACTTGGCAGGTCACGGATATAAGCCTCTTGGAGTAATCTCATGCGACTACTGATTGAGGTTTTATTTTTAGACATTCTTCATCCCTCACTACATTACTAACCGATTAAATTTTGAATTGTTTCAATAAGATTATTTTGATCAAAGGCACCTTTTACAATATAAGCGTTAGCACCCACTTGAATTCCCCGCCGCTTGTCTTCTTCCTTTTCACGTGAAGTGACAATAATCACTGGAATTTGCTGATAGCCCTCTTCTCGGCGCAATTGAGAAGTAAGATTAAATCCATCAAGATGTGGCATCTCTACATCAGTAATGACAGCATCATACAATTTTTTTCTTGCCTTTTCAAGAGCCACCAGTCCATCTTCGGCCAAATCCACCTGATAGCCATAGGATACTAAAATACTTTTTACAATATCCCGCGTGTTAGCAGAATCATCAACAAGCAAAATACTTCTATCTTGCTGTTGTGATTCATGTTCAGACTGTATACCCCTTTCAAACTTCTTCTCATGGGCTTGCTGAATGAGCGCTGGAACCGCTAACACACTAATGATCTCATCACTGTTACCGACAGTAAATCCTGAAATCAAAGACAAATGTTTTACTGCTAAAGGTAATGCTTTTATCACCATGTCGGCCTCACTGATGATCCCATCAACAATTAAACCCAATCTTTCCACGCCTGATGCCAGCAAGACAACCAATAACTCTTTTCGTTCACGCGACAAAGCCTTAGGACAACTCAAGATTATCTCTAGTTCCTCGAGGGGAACAATTTGCTCACGTACACGTAATGCCCGTTTGTTCACAACATCAATGACCTGACTGGCGGTTGTCATAATGACTTCTTGTACGTAGTAGGCAGGCACAGCAAAGGTATGATTACCAGCTGATATAATCAGCATGCGTGACAGGGCTAGTGTAATGGGTACTTTCAATAAAAAAGTAGTCCCTGTCCCTGGGCGTGTCTGAATTCTGATCGACCCTTTAAGTTTCTCATTAATGGTTTTCCGGACCACATCCATTCCAACACCACGCCCTGATATATCAGTAATAATGGGACTTGTGCTAAAACCTGGCAAAAAGATTAAGTCTAGTAATTCTATTTCTGACAGCTTACTGGCAGCTTCTTCAGTTAACAATTGCTTCTTTATGGCTGTCCTTTTTATATGATCAAAAGACATTCCCGCCCCATCATCCTGAAGGATCAGCGTGACTCCTCCTGAATCATACAATGCCGACAGCTGGATGAGTCCATGAGGACTTTTACCCGCCGCAACACGACTTTGTGGTAATTCAATACCATGATCGATGGCATTTCGAACCATGTGAAGTAAACAATCTCCTAACTGTTCAATAATTTTACGATCAAGTTCCGTATCTCCTCCCTGAATCTGGAATGTAACTTCTTTATCCGTTATACGAGCACAATCCCTCACCACACGGCTGAGTTTATCAAAAATGGTTCCTATCGGTAACATCCGTATTTGCAAAGACCGTTCCTGTAGATCGGTAATCAGGAGATTTTCGGTTACCGCATCATTGCTCAACGAATCTTGAAAAATTCGCAATTGGCTATGCATTGTCGTCAACGTATCCGCCAATTCCTTGTGTACACGTTCCACTTGAGTATTTTTCCCCTCTGAATAGGATAGTAGCTCAAGACTGGTTGCCGATAATCTTACAATATCACGTATGATAGAATTTTGTTGTTTTTTTCGGTACTGATAAGAAACCATTTCTCCCATCAACTGGATTAATTCATCCAACCGTTTAGAAGGGATTTGCACAAAATCATGATTCGTTCTTGACAGTTCTTCCTTCTCATCGATTAAACTCTCTTCCGCCACCCCAAGAGAGTCCAATGCTACATTTGCTTCCCTTTCTTCATCCTTATTTAATAATTGCTCAAGTGCCAAGCAAATCGGTGGCAACACTTCCGGCAACGGATTTCCAGCGCCAATCACAGTAAGTAATTGGCGAATGGTATCAACACCGCCCAGCAAAAGGTCCATTAACTCTTTCGAAAGACTACGTTGTCCATTACGTAGCACTTCTAAAGCATCCTCCATGCGGTGTGCCACTTCTGCAACCGTTGTCAATTTCAGCATTCGTGCAGAACCTTTAATGGTATGAACAGCCCGAAAAACTGAATCGATGAGTTCTTGAGAAAAGCCGCCTGCTTCTAGGGACAGTAGTTCTTTTTCGATCAGATCACAATGTTTGCCAGCTTCCTCTGTAAATCTAGCCGAAAGAAGTTTAATATTTAACGCCATAGGGACTATCCCCTACCTTTCATGAGGGAGTCAGTGCCTCATTTCTACAATTTTGCTATATTGTGCTGACATAACCTAATAAAGTCATCCAGCTGAAAGGGCACCCCAAAAAAGCTTAAACCGTGATTTTTAAAATTCCCCTGCAGCAAGCTTCTCATGGCCACTTCATATTCCCGTTTTGCGTAGGATCTTTCTTCCCGCATTTGATACACCTGCGCCAAAAAGAAATGAGCCAGCCAACATTCAGGGTTCACATAGATGGCTTCTTTAAAACGTTGCACTGCTATCTCCATTTCTCCAGCAGTCTTTGCCGCCATCCCCAGTAATAGATAAGCCTCCAAACAAAAAGTATCCATTGCCAGCACGGCTTGGCAAAGTTCGATAGTTTTTTCAACACGTTGCTGATTAAGAAGAATATTAGCCTTTAGTGTATACGCCTTAATAAAATATGAATCAATAACAATCATTTCATCTAACTTACTAATGGCTTCATCATATTTTTTGAGTTTTACCAATTCCAACGTAGTGATAAACATCTGTTGGCATAGAGCCTCTTGGCTCGTAATTGGTAGTTTGTCTTGACGGCTTGCCAAACTAGGGCGTACTCTTTGTGGCATGGTTTCCGGTGGTTGCTGTTTTACTTGGGATAAGAGATTTTTCCTAGTTTTCCTTGGCTGATGAATCATTGGGCACTGTTTATGTATTGCTACAATGGGCTTGGTAATAAGGGCACGACGGTCCATTGCAGCAGAATCTTTTTTCTTATAATAGAAGGCTTCATCATTTTTAACCAATAACATTAAATTATTGTTATGATACAAGGTTTCGGTACAACTTAGAAACAAATAACCATCTTTGGTAAGCAAACCCGCCAAGCGCCGAAATATCTCTTCCCGCTGCTCTTTAGAAAAATAAATGGATACATTTCTGTAAAATATAATATCCATGTTTCCCATCCAATCAGGATACACCTGTTCAAATAAGTTGAGTGATGCAAACCGTACTTTTTCTTTTACAAAGCTTTTAATTTTAAACCATTCTTTTGACAGTGGCTCAAAATAATTATCCCTGATCTCTGCGGGGCAGGATCGAAAGGAATATAAACTGTACACCCCAGTCTCAGCCTTTGTTACGGCCTCCTGATCGATATCAACGCCAATGATTTCAAAATCCCAATGTATCCCAGCTCCAGGCATTTTGAGAATGGCCATGGCCATTGAATAGGCTTCTTCACCAGTGGAACAACCAGCACTCAACAGGCGGATAAATGGAATTTTCCCACCATTTTTCACTAATTTAGGAATGGCATGCATGGTCATAACCTCAAAATGTATGGCTTCACGAAAAAAATAAGTCTCATGAATGGTTAACAAGTTAACTAGTTGTAATGCCTCGTCTTCCTGTTGCTGTATTACATTCAGATACTCACGTACCGTAGACGATTTACATACCTCAAGGCGTTTTTGTACAGCATCTTGCAACAATTCTAGTCGTTGATGGAGAAATTCCAGCCCATAACGCTGGTTAATAAATAGACTCAACTCTTCGAATTCACTATTTGCTAACCACTCCGTCTTCATGATCATAAAGTCGCCATTCTCAGCAAAGTTGACGCAATATCATTTTCTGCCACGATAAAATCTGCCAGACCACGTTCGATCACTAGTCGAGGCATGTTATAAATTAATGAAGTTTGTTCATTCTGTGCGATGGTAACGCCACCAGCAGTTTTAATTTCTTCCATTCCTTTAACCCCATCGTCTCCCATGCCTGTCAGAATAACGCCTACTGCCCCCTCCCGATAAACATGTGCTACAGAAGACAGTAGCATATCGCAACAAGGATGATAAATACTTCCAGGCACGCAAGGTAATAGTTTAATATTTTTATTTATATCCACCTGCATATTATATTCTGGCGGTGCAATGAATACACTCCCCGGAATTAAAGCTTCACCCTGAGCTGCTACTCTTACAGAAAGTGATGTTTTGTTACCAAGCCAATCGACTAATGCTTCTGCAAAGCCCTCCGAAATATGTTGAGCAATCACAATCGGAATGGGAAAGTCGGCAGATAACTGCGAAAGAATGCTTTCTAATACCTTAGCCCCCCCCAATGAGGATGCAATGGCTATCACTTTCTTAGAATAGGAAGCTATGGGGTTTGTCACCACAGCTTCCCACCGTCCGACCTGCTTGCTTCCTGTAATATGCCGGATTACTTTTACCCCAGCTAGTAATTTTATTTTATGAATAAACTGCACACAATGGGCAAAATCAATACTAGGTTTTTCAACGACCTCCAAAGCTCCTCTACTAACAGCTTCATATGCTAGGTGAGCATCACTATGGGAAGTAACAACCATAATAGGAGTAGGGTTTTGTTGCATAATGACTTCAATGGCTTCCAAACCATTCATAACAGGCATTTCAATATCCATAATAATGAGATCTGGGCGCAAATTAGTGGCTAATCTTACCCCTTCTGCTCCATTAGACGCTTCGCCAACTACTTGAATGCCGGACTCATCTGCTAATAGTTCAATCATAAATTCTCGTACAACGCAACTGTCATCCACGATTAATACCCGAACATCATTCTTCCGAACATTCATAGTTTCTCCTTCCTAACCAACAACTTACTGATCCGCTGTAGCTCTGTTCCCATCATTAACTACATGTTCCAGCTCTTCCGCCAAACCATTTAATTCCTTACTCACGGTTCTGGTTTGTTGTATCATTGCAGTATTCTCATTGGTCCCCTGCTTAATTTGTCTTAGTGCCGTCAATACCTGTTCACCGGCTGTTTGCTGTTGTTGAATCGACAGAACGATTTGACGAACAGCGTCAGTTGTCTCATCTGCGGCCTGCTCTATATCATAAATAATAGAAACGGTACGCTCTGAATACGCCATTCCATCTTCAATACCCTTGGTATTCTTCTCGGAAGCAACAATCTGCCGGCTCACTGCCGCCACAATTTCATTGCTCTTGATTTCGATTTCCTTGGTTGATTCCATGACACTATCTGCCAACCGTCTGATTTCCAAAGCAACTACCCCAAAACGTTTACCAGCTTCCCCTGCACTAGCTGCCTCTAAGGCAGCGTTAAAAGCGATTAACCGGGTCTGATTGGCAATATTATTAATAAGCTCCATAATTTTGTTCACTTCTTTTGATTTATGACCTAATGCAACAATTTCTTGAATATTAACTTGATTATCATTATAAATTTCCTTCATCTTGCCCATCAATGCGTCAACCTCAGCAACCCCTTGCCTAGTTTGTTGCAATGTTTGGGTAGCACTATCAGCCACTCCCTGACTATGGTTGGTAATTAACACACCTGACGAAGAAAATTCCTCCATCGTTGCGGAAATCTCACTGACTGAAGACGACAGTTCAAGGGAAAAGCTCGCCTGATTTGTCACTGTTTCATCCATTTTCGCCGCATAGGTATGTACTTTTGCAATAGCTCCACTGAGGGGCTGTGTGATATAACGTTTTATCAAAAAACTAGATACGACAATAATAAGTGCAAGGGCGCAGACCGCTATCAATAAATACCTTTTAATCGTACTCCACACATCTTGCTGAATATCGTTTTCTTCCTTATGAATAGCGTTCTCCACATCATCAAGATATAAGCCTGTTACTACAATCCAATTCGACTTTCCAACGACCTTACCATAAGATAATTTAGGCTCGGCTTTTGTAGAACCTGGTTTCATCCAACTATATTTGACGACACCTTCACCCTTTTCCTTACATTGTTCAAGAAGCTTGGACCAAAAAGGACTATTATCCATATCTTTTATGTTTGATAGAGGTTGTCCCTCTAAGCTTTGATCAATATGAACCATCATATTACCATTGGTACTAATCACCAAAAAATACCCATCAACACCATAACGAGCATTGCGCACAAATTGTTTGGCCTCTTCCTCTGGCATTAATGCAACAGAGCTAGAAATGACTTCAACAAGATTTTTCATGTTATCTGTTTTCTGCTTATAAAGCATCTCTTGATATTCACGTAAACGGACTTCCCCACGTTGAAAAGTACCCGCAACAGAAATATATGATAACACTCCCACTAGACAACACATAAAAATAGCCATCAGTCCTATTATTTTCACCTTAAGACTACTATTCATTTTTACCTCCCCTTGTATGACTGTACCTCATATTTGATGATCAATAGGGTTAGACAGTCCCTTAAATAGTTGATTTTTATAAAGATCGACTAGTATGATGACTCCACGCTTTTGAGGCAAAACTCCCCATACACCTCTATTTTTCGCTGATACCATCAAAATATCAGGCAGAGTCCGAATATCACTTACTAAGCAGGTCATTACCTCGTCAGGTTCGCAAATTAGAACGGAAAGCCCCCTTGTTTGTTTCACAATGAGCATTTTCGAATAATTGCACGCTAAGAAGGAATCTGCTGCCATCAACTCTGCGAAACTTACAGCAGTTTGGTCGGTATCAACCTTTGCCAGATAAGCAATCTGGTCAATATCAATACCATATCGGCTATCACCAATCATAAGGATCAATAATTGAACTGTATTTTGCGTCACATCCATACTATCACTATGACTTTACCTTTTCTATAATCCAAGTAGCATCTAAAACCATGACGACTTTTTTATTATACTCAAACTGACTTAACGCAAAACGTTTGAAGCCTTCATCCAATGTTGACAATAACTGCATATTCTCAGAAACAGGTATCTCAACAACATCCACAATATAATCCACTAAAATTCCATTTCGTCCATCCCCTGCCTGAGTCATGATAAAAAAACCACTAGCTACCCCTTTCCCTGTTTCACTAATACCCATTACCTGTCTTAAATCAATGACCGCCGCCACATCGCCACGTATATTCATTACCCCTGGAATTGCGGTAGTTGCCCCAGGAATCCACGTTATCTCAGTAAAAGGTAGTATTTCACGCGCCTGGTTGCCATGGAAAGCAAATAAAAACTCGCCAAGTTGGAAAATCAATAAACTAATCCTTTCTTCATCCACTTCAATTAGTTTTTCGGCAAGATTGTAACTACTCATTTGACTGAGAATCGTGTCACTTTTTAATAATCCATCCACCACGTTTTCGCTTTCCCTCCCACAAAAAGGTATTATATCTTTCTAAATATAGCATAAACCGATTCTAATGTCAGCTACGGAGATTTAATTTTGTTCCTATTTCCTTTTAGAAAAAGCTTGATTGTCGTACTGTTTAGCAACAATCAATCATTCTATTCTTGAAATTACATAAGATATGCGTTTCAAATCATTGAAATCCAAATTGATTCTTGTATAAAACTCAACGAGCCAACCACTGAGGCTATCGAAAATTATTATAGTATACTCTTAAAGATCTTTAAAGAAAACTTAGCAAATCGATCAATCCCATCCTGTCATAAATTCCCTTTATCTTTTATAATATATGATTCTCTTCAATGTCACAAACTATAAGGGGCTATGTACAAACTTTCGTTTAACATAGTCCCTTATTCTCTTCCAATCAAGCATAATTTTCTAATACATAGGTTGATAATTTTGTTGATTAATCAGGATACTCTTTCAATAAGTTGATGACATATTGCTTATCTTTGATTAACGGTCTACCTAAGCCAACAAGATCGCACACCCCATATTTTAAAAGTTCCTTTACTTTTATGTTTGAACGTATCCCTCCAGCGCAATCCACTGGTATTTTTGATTTGATGGCATTTCGAACAGCATGGGTATAAGGTGCAAAATAGGCAGTGTCATTATCATCTTCTCCAATCCCATAAATGCAGTGATTTCCAGACGTGCCAAGCCAATCCACACCAATGTCAACCAGTTTTCTTGCCACATAACAGCTTTCGTCCAATGTCAAACCATGTTCAGGTTTACCCGGCATTTGATCCGACATTCCCAGCCGTACAGATACATTGTAATTCGGTACAGTATTTCGTACAGCTTTGGTGATTTCAAGTAACAATCTTGATCTTCCTAAAATATCACCACCATACTCATCATTTCTCTTATTTGTGAGGGGACTTAGAAATTGACCGATAAGGTAACCGTGGCAAGCGTAAATTTGCACACCATCATAACCAGATATATGGATCGCCCGTTTGGCTGCATCCACAAAAGCCTCAAGCGGCACTTATATATTCTGAAGAAACTCTCCCCCCTACTATACTCCCCCTAGGTCGGCTCAAGAAAGCCTTTGGTTAAGCAGACTTCTATTGATAGCTTTTTGATCGTCCCATTAAAATTAATATCAATATTTGAAGAAGTAATAGAAACAATTTTGCCTCGGCCAAATGACTGGTGATTGATCACACTGCCTATTATTAGTTGATTTATATCTTTAATGGCATTTGAATTATAGGTTACCATCGGGCTTACTTTTGCCCTTGATTTTATATTAAGCCTAGGGATTACTACTGGTGGACTGATTATATTTCTTACAGACGTCACAAATTGGGACTCCGACACTTTTTCATGATCCCGTTTATCATATGTTATTAATTCAAGATGGGTTTTCGCCCGGGTCATCCCAACATAAAATAGGCGGGCAGCTTCCTCCATCGCCTCAGGTTTTCCCGTTTTTTTCTGCTCCATATCACCCCGGGTCGGAATAACGCCTTCCAGCAAATCAATCATGTACACTCGATCAAACTCCAACCCTTTCGCACTATGGAAGGTAGATAGTGTAACCCAGCTGTCTTTGTTATTCTTTGAAGACCTTATCACCCTTTCCAGATATTTCAGCCGTTTAGCAAAGTCCTCCATACTACTCAGCCCGGTAGCAACTTCTTCCAATGTTTCTAGTATGCCAAGCAAGTAGTCCTTGCGAAATCCCAAACGTTCACACATTCTCTCAAGGGCCTTTTCGTAGCCTAACTTATGGCGAATGGTGTATATGGCTGCGAGAGGAGCCATCCCTTTCATAAGCCCTATGGTTTCTTTGTTTTCTTCTATCTGTTTTACCTGGTAATCTTGCAGTGAAGCATATGTTAGCAAATTATCAAAAACTGATCTATTATTGTTAATTTTTTTAACCATTTCTATCTGTTGCTTGGTAATATAACCATTCACCTTGGTAAATATCTTTTCAAAAATATCTATTCTTTTATCCGTATAAGTCAAACGCATAAAATTCAATATATCTTCAACGACCCAGTGTGAAAAGAAACGTTTATCTTCATCTTTAATATAAAAAGCGATGCCTGCACGGTCTAGTTCGTTGATCAAGATGATGGATGACGAATTATTTCTGTATAGCACCCCAGTCTTACAAACATTTTCGGGCTTCTTTATTGCTTCGATCAAATATTTAGCCTGGGATTTATAGTCGGTAAGGCTATGAATGATGATGGGTTTATGGGAGGGATTATGGGTAAACATATTCTTGTTATAGCGATGTTCATTACGTTTTATGAAGGTGTTAGCGGTATCAACAATCTCTTTAGATGAACGGTAATTTTCTTCCATGAACAAAATGGTAGCGCTGGGATATACATTTTTCAAATTAAGTAAATACGACGGTTCAGCCCCACGCCAACTGTAGATAGACTGATCATCATCGGCAACAACACATAGTTTACCATGTGTACAAACCAATTTTTCAATGATCTCATGCTGAACAAGTGAGGTATCCTGACTTTCGTCTGTCAGGATATAATCATAAAGTTGTTGATACCTACCAAGAAGTTCCCGATCCTGATCCAAAGCCTTATTGGCATAAATTAACATATCATCATAGTCCAATAAAAGCTTATTAGAAGTCGACTTAAACTCTTCATATTTTTTCATAATTTCCGCGGCCTCTGGTACATTACAATCAATTTCAGACCATTTCCCCTGCACAATAAGCTTATTTTTAATAAAACTAATGTATGTTGTCAGTTCATCCATCTGATCTTCCGTAATATTTTCCTGGGTAACGTTTTTAAATATTTCTCGCAAAATATGTCTTTTATTTGGGCTTTGACTACCTTCAATCAATTGGTAATCCCATTTGTTTTTTCGAAAATGCTCGCGCGCTACTTCAAAAGCTAGGCTATGTATCGTAGAAAAATCAACGAGAGCCAGAGTAGGAAAAAAGCGTTTGAACCGCGTCTTCATTTCTTCTGCCGCTGCCCGGCTGAAGGTTACCGCTTTAATTCGGGCTGGATGAATACCTTTTATCTCTAAAAGGTAACCAATTTTCATTATGATCGTCGTTGTTTTCCCTGACCCAGGTGACGCCAACAACAAAAGCGCTCCACTAGTATTCACTACGGCTTGCCGCTGAACTTCATTCAAGACCACGCCTCGTTCTTTCTGCTTACCCCAAAAGATATCTTCTTTTGTACTCATGTGAAAATATCCTTTCTATTCTATTTAAATCAATTCCTACTATTATTTACTTCTAAGGAAGGTACTAAACCTAATTAATCAATAATTCGTTCTGGATGTGTGTATACCAAAAAAGAATCACGGCGTATGCTTCCTACAATTGTAATGCCTAATTCTTCCGCCATTCCTAGTGCAAGAGTCGTTGGCACTGATTTTGCCACAACACAAGAAATCCCGATCTTGTTCACCTTAATAATAATTTCCGAAGAAATTCTGCCGCTGAATACGATCATTTTGTCATCCAGTATCATATGCTGTTCTAAGCATTTACCGTATAATTTATCGAAAATATTATGTCGACCAATATCTTCTGAATACACGATCAGTTTGCCATGATCGACAATAGCACCACTGTGTACTCCATAGGTTTTGCTATGTGTTACCGAAGCTTCATCCAGTAAAGTTGCTGTACTTTTTAAAATATCAACAGCATTAAATTGTGCTTTGCTATCAATATATCTTGTCGTTTTATGATCATTAGCAAAATATAATCCCGATCGACCGCGTCCACAGCATGCGGTCAGACATCGACGTAAATAGCGATCTGTAGATTCTTTTTTTACAATATCAGCTTCAACAAATACAAAACCGTCGTCCTCATTAATGGTGAGTTCTTTTATATCTTCAAGACGTTGAACCATTCCTTCAGAAATCAAAAAACCTATCACCAGATATTTTTGATCCACCGGTGAACAAAGCATGGTTGTCGTTTCCTTGCCATTTAAATAGACTGTAAGGGGCATTTCTTCTGATATCATTTGCGTAGATTTGTGAAATTGGGCATCTTTATACTTTACTACTTCATGTGTTTTTATCGCTTCTACTTTTATCTGTTCCATATGCCTGCTCCTATCATACTATTAGAGCCTGTTACAAAATATTGCTTCTTTCAGCGCCTATTATTTGCGATTCATGAGTTATGAGAATTTCATTTCCCACATAATAAGTATTTTACCCATAACCTACTTTTCAGTAAGTTATGGGTATCTACTTCCTTGTCCTTCGACACTCTTACACCTATTGTAACATGTTTTATAGCTTTACCAGGGAAAATGCGTTAAAATTCTACATGCTTTTACTGTGACGTGTCAAAGCATAATCCAGTGGTAATGTTTCCACTACCGCCTCATACCAATTAGGCATAGAGGCTAACACACGTAAAGCTTGATAAATTGCCGTCTTGATAAACTTATGAAAAGTCCTCCTTTATAATGGTTTTCTGAAATCTTCCAAAATTAACTGGTTGAATAAGTCACCATGTTTTGCTATGATATTATAGTTCAATGGGTGTATTATCATGATCAATCACAAGGCAAATTAAACCTCTTTAGTAAGCTTCTGATTGACGCCGCCTTACGAAACAGCTTCATATCTATTATATAGCCGGAAGGAGGACTTCTTATGAAACAAAAGATTCTTTGGAAAAGAATCTTATTTTTTGTGTTTATCTCAATTGTTGTTTTGGCTAGCCTCGCCGGAGCCGCCGTCTATGCCTTTGTTAGTAAGATTCAAACTCCGGCTTCAATGATACCAATGTCCCAACAAGCATCAATTGATACAGTAAACACACCTGCTGACAAAGCTTATCAGCGCATCAATATCTTGTTAATTGGCTTAGATGACGGTGATCCAGATACTCCTGATAGCCCGCGTCGATCAGATACCATGATGGTCGCCAGCATTGATGCTGAAAATAAAGCAGTGAATCTATTATCAATTCCTCGTGATTCTAGGGTCATTATCCCCGGACATGGGTATGACAAAATCACCCATGCATATTTTTATGGTGGTTCAGATTTAGCCCAACGTACTGTAACCGATTTTCTTCACATTCCCATTCAGTACTATATCGTCATTGACTGGCAATCCTTCATTAAGGTCGTGGATATCTTAGGTGGGGTTAACTTAACGGTTGAGCATGATATGAATTATGATGACCCCTATGAAAACCTCAGTATTCATCTCGCAAAAGGCAATCAGCATCTAAACGGTGAGAAATCCGGAGAATATGTGCGTTACCGACATGATGAGTTAGGTGATATTGGGCGCGTCGAACGGCAACAACATTTCTTACAGGCATTGAATAGCCAACTCTTACAGTCTGGTACAATTTTAAAATTGCCAGCGTTAATGACAACAATTAGTAAATATGTTCACACCAATATGAATATGTATGATTGGGGCAAGGTGGCCAATCTACTCCGGGATATGAAGGCCACTTCCTTGCATGCTGAAATGGTACCTGGTGATTTTGCAACAATCAATGATATTAGCTATTGGTCGCCAGATACGGATAAAACTAAAGCCCTCGTTAACAGCATATTCAAATAGAAAGAAGCTGTCCTAAAAAGCTAGGGCAGCTTCTTCTTATCTCTTTATAAACCAGCCTGCTGAAATCCATAGTCTAGGAGTTTCGTCGCATCTTCCCAACGAGTATCATCACTATTGAGTATGACAGCGATTAATTGGAGGTTGCCACGCTTGGCAGTCGCCACCAGACAATCGCCAGCAGCCTCCGTATAACCTGTTTTTGCACCATTGGCCCCCGGATAGGTTGTTAACATTTTATTGGTATTCTTAACATGAGTTTTCTTTCCATTAACAAATTCCACAGTATATTCTTTGGTCGATACGATTTTTGCAAAAATAGTATTTTGCATGCCATAGTTGGTAATTAAGGCCAAATCATATGCCGTTGTGTAATGATTATAAGGATCAGGCAAACCATGGGGATTGGAAAAATGGGTACTTTTTGCACCAATTTTCTCGGCATTAGCATTCATCATATTTACAAATAAAGGTATGGATCCAGCCACATGAGCGGCAATGGCCTCAGCAGCATCATTACCTGAAACCAGCATCATTCCGGTCATAGCATTATTGAGGGTTAACTTATCACCAGCATTTAATTCCAAACTTGATCCTTCACATGCCGCTGCACTAGAACTGACGGTAACAATACTATTGGGATTGCCACGCTCGAGAGCCGTAATCAAGGTCATGATTTTCGTTGTACTGGCCGGATACATGATGTTATGGGCGTTTTTCTCAAATAACACCTGTTTGGTATTAGCTACCATCAATACTGCAGCCTCAGCACCTACTTGTGGTGCTGGCGCGGCCGCACAAGCAATATTTCCCCACAGAAATAACATCATGAACAATAAGGATCCTATTCGTTGACGCATCTTATTCCTCCACACACTCATACTTTTCTAATTATTAACCTTCCATTTTTACAGGATTATCATGAACAACAGAGAATCTTTTTATTAATACATACTATTTGCATTGAATCTATGTAGCTAAGCATTGGCTATATAAGATACCACACCACTATTCAAGAGAAAAAATAACAATTCAAGGAGAGATTATGAGACATAAAGAGTATCATTTCACATCTTCAGATACTGTAAAAGATATCGTTATTGGTATGTCGGATGGGTTGACGGTTCCCTTTGCCCTCGCGGCCGGGCTATCAGGCGTGGTGGATGGGACGGCTATCGTTGTTACTGCAGGCATTGCTGAAATAGCTGCCGGTTCCATCGCAATGGGTTTAGGTGGTTATTTAGCCGCCCGTAGTGAAGAAGAGCATTACACCAATGAGAGGCGACGTGAACAACAAGAGACTGAGTATCGACTGGCTGATGAAGAACAGGAAATCACGGATATTTTTAGTTCTTATGAAATCACCCCAGCAGAAAGTCGTCCTGTCGTAGAAGCCCTGGCAAGAAACCCAGAAATTATGGTTAACTTTATGATGAAATTTGAGTTGGGCTTAGAACAGCCTGATCCCCAGCGGGCATTGAAAAGTGCTAGTACCATTGCCACGTCCTATGCCGTAGGCGGAATGATCCCCTTATTACCCTATATTCTTCTTTCCAAAGGGCACATCGCCTTATTGTGGTCTGTCATCGTCACCATCATTGCCTTATTTATCTTTGGTTATATGAAAGGATACTTTTTAGGCACAAGACCATGGTACAGTGCGTTACAAACAACCTTTATTGGCGGAGTTGCTGCTGGCGTCGCTTATTTCATGGCAAAATTATTATCATAATTCTTTTAGTATAGGGTACACACGCATTGATTTTATCTTTTAAGCCTGCTTTTGTCAATGGGAATAAGGGGAAAGATCTCCTGCTGAGAATGCCTAAGGATTCTCAACAGGAGCTCTTCTATTTTATAGTGGCCATTTATGCCATAAACATCTTAACATCATCTTCCACAGTGCCGACGCCGGCAATGCCAAAGGTTTCGACCAATATTTTAGCCACATTCGGTGATAGGAAACCAGGTAGTGTTGGTCCTAAATGAATATTTTTCACGCCCAAGGAGAGCAGTGCCAATAAGACAATAACGGCTTTTTGCTCATACCAAGCTATATTGTAGGAGATGGGTAACTTATTAACATCATCTAAGCCAAAGACCTCTTTCAATTTTAACGCAATGACTGCCAGTGAATAGGAATCATTACATTGCCCAGCGTCAAGGACACGGGGGATACCACCAATATCACCTAGCGCTAATTTATTGTAGCGATATTTGGCACAACCGGCTGTCATGATAATTGTATCTTGAGGTAACGCTTTGGCAAACTCTGTATAGTAGTCTCTGTTTTTCATACGGCCATCACAACCAGCCATGACAAAAAATCTTTTGACAGCACCGGTTTTTACTGCTTCGATGACTTTATCAGCCAAGTTTATGACTTGATTATGAGCAAACCCGCCCACAATTTCACCCTGCTCGATTTCGGTTGGTGCTGCACATTGTTTGGCGTGCTTGATAATGGCTGAGAAATCTTTTGGTTTTCCATCGATACGTTCGCCAATACGCTTCAAGCCCTCAAAACCAACTACGCCCGTAACATAAACACGATCTTTATAGGATTCTTTTGGCGTTACGATACAGTTAGTCGTCATCAAGATAGGTCCATTAAACGTTTCAAACTCTTTATCTTGTAGCCACCATGCATTACCATAATTGCCAACAAAGTTAGAATACTTTTTAAAGGCAGGGTAATAATGGGCAGGTAGCATCTCACTATGGGTATAGACATCCACACCAGTACCTTGAGTTTGCTCCAATAATTCATGTAAATCTTTTAAATCATGACCGCTGATAAGAATGGCTGGATTGGTTTTTACGCCAATATTGACTTTAGTGATTTCAGGATTACCATATGTAGTAGTATTGGCTTTATCTAATAAGGCCATAACATCCACACCAAATTTACCACATTCCATCACTAAAGCTACTAAATCATTAGCACCTAAATTTTCTTGAGTCGTGGCAACTAAGCCTTTTTGCATAAAAGCAAAAATATCATCAGCTTGATAACCTAAGGTGTAAGCATGTTCAGCATAAGCTGCGATGCCTTTTATTCCGTATATTAATAATTCCCGCAAGGAGCGAATATCTTCATTTTCCGTTGTTAATACTCCCACCGCGGTAGCTTTGGCTTCAAAGGTCTCTATCGTATCACCCGACCATGTAGCACTATCATGTAAAGTCGTATTAATTGTAACACCAGCCTTCACCAAGTCGGCTTTCACACTTTCTCTAACAAGTAATGCTTTTTTAATATTGGTCAGAAAATCCTGTTTGTCAAAATTAGCATTGGTAATGGTCGAAAATAAGGAATCCATAATGAACTTGTCCACTTCTGGTTTGGCAATACCAGCCAGCCGGGCATCCATATTATAAATTGAGATGCCTTTTAAGGTGTAAATCAATAAGTCCTGCAAATTAGCCACATCAGCCGTTTTCCCGCATACACCACGCACTGTACAGCCAGTACCTCGAGCTGTTTCTTGACATTGATAACAAAACATTCCCATTCTATTACGCCTCCTCATATTAGTGCCATCTCTTAAATAACACTTTATGAGCGTAGTATATCATAGAGCAAGTCTTATCACTGTGATTTAGATCACAGTAATAAGACTAATATCTCTTTTATTCGACTTTATTTTCGCGTAGACAAAAGAGCATAGTAAATAATACTATGCTCTCTTGTCTCTAGTTTTATTTACTTATGATATTTTTCGGGTATAGCTTGTTGCCTAAATTCATCCCAACCTAGACGATCAATGGTCTGCCCAAGACGTTCTTTGCTCGTCCCCTGCTGACGATAGTAGGCCAGTATAGAACGTATCATAGGAGCAATTTCCTCAGCAGGAACTTTTTCAGCAACCACTGTGGCGATTTGAGCTTTGAGCCCTGAACCACCACCAACCGCTAAGGTATAGCCTCTTACTGTGCCGTACATACCGATATCTTTAACGAGGGGTTCAACGCAACAATTAGGACAACCACTGACAGCAATTCGTAATTTGCCAGGTAGCTCCTGGGCGAAGAATTCCTCATCAAGTGCTAAACCTAAAGTACTACTATCTTGCAATGCCCGAGGGCAGTTAGGTTTACCTGGACAAAATGAAACGGAGCGGACTGCTTTGGCGATGAATGACTCCCTTTGGCAACCCAGCTCAGCAAGGGCTTTTTCACCGTCAGCTAAACTAATCCCCATAATGGCAATGGCATTGCCAACTATTTTTAGTGAACCCCCATATTGATCTGCCATGTCAGCGATTTGACGAAGTTGTTTTGACGTTGTTAAACCACCTGGAATATGTGGGGTGACAGGGAATTTAATACGTTTGTTCAAGAAAGGAATATTGGCTAAGGGTAATGTCATTATTTATCTCCTTATATAGATATTGCTCGTACTATTATCTAATCATTATACTTGAAAATTTATATGTATAATGTGATTTGCATCACTGTCCTAGTACTAATACCGTAGAATATTTTTCATCTACTTATCTTGCATTTAATTACTTTCTATAATATTATAATATTATGATATACGAATTTAACAATATGGCGAGGTGAACAATCTCATGGAACTCAATTTGGAAAAATATACGGAGCTGGCCGAAATACTCAAAGCACTGGCTCATCCCGTTCGGCTTTGTATTGTAAAAGGGTTGATCGAAAAAGGGGAATGTAACGTCACTCATATGCAATCTTGCCTGGATATACCTCAATCTACTGTATCTCAGCATTTGCAGAAACTAAAGTCTACCAACATTATCATTGGTGTACGTAACGGCCTAGAAATTAATTACAAAATCTGTGATCAGCGAGTCGTCCAAGTGGTCAATACTCTCTTTGACGAAAACCTCGCTAAATGAGTCAGGGTTACTATTATTTTTTTAAGAAAAGACTTGGCTTCGACCAAGTCCTCAGACGCAGGCAGAAGCCTTAGTCGTTCTTATTTAGAATCAAGAAAGTGATATATTTTCCTATTCTGTAAAAAATTAGGAGGCGATACTATGAGTAAAAAAGTATTAATTATTGGTGGCGTAGCTGGTGGAGCTTCTGCAGCCGCACGTTTAAGGCGCCTCGATGAACACGCACAAATCATCTTGCTAGAGCGCGACGAGCATATTTCCTTCGCCAATTGCGGTCTACCTTATTATATTGGTGAAACCATCCAAGATCGTGAAAAGCTGGTGGTACAAACACCTAAAGCCATGGAAGATCGTTTCAATATCGACGTTCGGATCAACAGTGAGGTCATTGCACTCCACCCCGAACATAAAACCGTTAGCATTGTTAGCAAAGCAAAGGGGCTCTATGAAGAATCTTATGACGCCTTGATCCTCGCGCCTGGAGCAAAGCCAATCAAGCCACCCATCCCTGGCATTGATAGTAATAAAATCTTCACCTTGCGCAACATTCCTGATACTGATCGCATCAAGGAGGAAGTAGACCGCACAGATGCCCACCGGGTAGTGGTGATTGGCGGCGGTTACATTGGCGTGGAAATGGCGGAGAACTTAAAAGAACGGGGAATGGAAGTGACTTTAGTCGAAGCCGCCCCCCATATCCTGGCCCCTTTCGATTCCGATATGGTGGTTATGTTGGAAAAAGAATTGGTAGAGAACGGTGTTCATCTCCTCCTCAATGATGGCGTAAAATCTTTCCAAGAAAAGGGTACTGTCCTCGATGTGGTGCTGGGTAGTGGTACCATCCTCACCGCCGACATTGTCATTTTAGCTATTGGTGTTGCTCCAGATACAGGTTTCATAAAAGAAAGCGGTATCCAGTTGAGCCCTCGCGGATATATCCTGGTCAATTCCCATCTAGAAACCTCTACACCCGACATCTATGCTGTAGGGGACGCCATCGAAGTGAAAGATTTCGTCAATGGGCAAGGTGCTACTATTCCACTGGCTGGACCGGCTAATAAACAAGGACGTATTGTTGCCGACAACATCGCCGGCATCCCCTCTACCTTTAGAGGAACCCAAGGGACCTCCATCATCAAGGTCTTGTCTCTGACTGGCGCCACCACGGGCAACAACGAACGTAATCTAAAACGTCTAAACATCCCCTATCAGGTGGTCTATGTCCATCCCTTCTCCCATGCCACATACTATCCTGGTGCCCTGCAACTTACCTTGAAACTTCTATTTAACGAGAAAGGTCATATCCTTGGTGCCCAAGGAATCGGTCTAGAAGGCATCGACAAGAGTATTGACGTCATCGCTACTACTATGCGCCTAGGCGGAAATATCTATGACCTCACTGAATTGGAACTTGCCTACGCGCCCCCCTATTCTTCCGCCAAGGCCCCTGTAAATATGCTGGGATTTGCCGCAGAAAATATTTTGGCCAAACGCACTGAAGTCTTTACCTACGAAACCCTCAAGGACTACGACTCAGAGCAGACAATCCTGCTTGATGTTCGCTCACCACTAGAATTTGCAAACGCTGCTCTACCAGGAGCCATTAATATCCCCTTAGATACCTTGCGACAACGTCTGTCTGAACTGGATAAGGATAAACTTATCCTGGCTTACTGTAAAATGGGACTACAAGGTTACCTAGCCTCTTGCATCCTAGGTCAAAATGGCTTTAAGGTCAAAAATATGACGGGGGGCTTTAAGTCTGCCGCCCTCCTCTTCCCCGCAGTCAAAGAACCCGTTTCCACTTCCCCGCAACTAGTACCCGGTACATCCCCTACTGTCTTTGATCGTTCTCTTGATGCCTGCGGCTTATGTTGTCCCGGCCCACTCATGCAATTAAAATCAGCCATGGATGAAATGAAAGAAAATGAAATTCTCCAAGTAACGGCATCTGATCCAGGCTTCACTGAAGATGTCAAAGCCTGGTGCTTGCGGACTCATAATCAGCTCTTAGATTTAAGTAAGGTTAAGGGGATTATTACCGCCCTCATCAAAAAAGGTGGTGTTCCTGTGGTTGACCCGACTGCCATTCAGATGCTGACACCAGCCCAGGACAACAAAACCATCGTTGTCTTTAGTGGCGACCTGGATAAGGCTATGGCTGCTTTTATCATCGCTAACGGCGCTGCGGCTATGGGGAAAAAAGTTACCTTATTCTTTACTTTCTGGGGCCTTAATATCCTGCGCAAACCAGAACATGTCCCCGTTAACAAAGGATTCATAGACAAAATGTTTGGTTTCATGATGCCACGGGGCAGTAAAAAGCTAAAACTATCCAATATGAATATGCTCGGCATGGGCACCAAAATGATGCGTTTGGTGATGAAGAATAAGAATGTCTCTTCCCTGGAAGAGCTCATCCAATCTGCCATGGACGTAGGCATTGAGATTGTAGCCTGCCAAATGTCTCTCGACGTGATGGGTCTAAAACAAGAAGAACTCCTGGATGGCGTCAAAGTTGGCGGCGTTGGCTACTATCTTGGTGAAGCCGAAGATTCTAACGTGAACCTGTTCATTTAATGCCAAACTAGATCATAGTCTCACTCTATGGCTACCTTCCTTACTAAAAAAAGATTGTTGCTCTAAAACTAATTATAATTTGCAAAAAAAGAGAGCTGTCTTGGATACTTAACGTTCCAATATAATGTTATAATGTAGTTATCATATTTCTATTATAATCGAAATGGAGGCAGGCATTATGTACGAAAAAATTTTAGTTCCGATTGATGGTTCAGAAGCATCTTGGCATGCCTTAGGTCATGCCTGCGCATTAGGAAAACCATTTGGTAGTAAAATCACTATTGTTCATGTCGTTGAGCTTTATTATACTTTTCCTGGTGGAGTCGGTATTCATGGTGAAAGCGTTCCTGTGCTACAAAATATCGCAGAAGTCGAGGCCGCTGGTCATAAAGTCCTTGAAATGGCAACAATAAAAATGAATCACTGTCTCAATGTTTGTTCTATTGATGAGCCTTGTTATACGCTTACACCTGGGGATCTTCATGGCAAAAGCCCTTTACCAGTAGATGTCCACGAAGTTGAAGCATCAGACCCTAAGGTGCTTCAACCGACAGACCAAAACACGGATCCTACTATTAAGTTTGAAACCCTCTTAAAGTTTGGTTCTCCGGCAAAATCCATCATAACATTAGCAAAAGATGAACATTTTGATCTGATTGTTGTCGGTTCACAAGGCTTAAGTGGTTTTAGTGAATTTTTACTTGGCAGTGTCAGTAATAAAATCTCCCACGATGCAACCGTTCCAGTATTGATCGTAAAATAATCTTCGAATAACGAAAAAGCTATTGATAACTGTTACTGCACAGTATCAATGGCTTTTTTCATTAAAATATTCCGATTTTAATCGAATGCAAGTGCAAACCGCAACACCTAAAGATGTTGAGATTCTATTTTTATTTTTATGGTATGTATTCGAAAAAGATATTATACTAGTTATAGGGGTGATATCTATGACCACAAAAATCTTACTAGCTGACAATGACCAGCCTATTACAAAAACCTTTAGTCCCGCGGATTACAATGATATCCATGCAGTGTGGAACAAAGGTTACGAAGTTAAGGTCTTGCCTAAATGATACAAATACGTTCGATTTTTAGCAAAATTCTTCTTTCCCACATCGCGGTCATTTTAATCAGTACCATTATTTTAGCATTATCCATGTCATATCTAGTCCGTTCCCATGCCATCGATAGCAAAAGGCAGGATTTATTGATCAAAGGAAGCGCCGCAATTGACTTACTCACACCTGATATTCTAGCTGGAAATCTTCCCACCTATGATACCCTAGATAACATCAGTGATCTAGCTGGGGGCGCCATATGGCTAATAAACGAGAAGGGTTTCGTCATTGCTGGGCAACCACCAAAAGATTGGACAAACAGATTTGAAGAGAATGAAGAAGAAATCAGCAATTTATTTACTGGCAATCCTCAAACATGGACACGACCGCGCAAACGGAACAGTTCCTCAATTACTGTGGCCCTCCCAATACCAGGAACTCTTAGGCCAATGGCAATATTTTTGGATGCACCAATCACCGGTGTCTATCGAAACGTCTTTGCCTTAGAAAAAATATTATTATACTCCCTGCTAGCTGGCATTTTTACAGCGATCATCCTAGGCTTTTTAATTGCCCGTAGTATGACCAAACCAATTGCAAACATCAGTCAAGCCGCCCGCAATTTTACCAAAGGAAACTACGAGAGTCGTACCACAGCGATAAGCAATGATGAAATTGGCAATTTGGGATGTACCTTCAATACCATGGCCGAATCCCTAACCAAAATTGAACAAAACCGTCGTAACTTTTTAGCTAATGTTTCTCATGAACTAAGAACACCTGTCACCTCCATTCAAGCATTATCTGAAACAATCTTAGATGGTATGGCCCCCAATCCAGAACAACAGCAACGCTATCTTACCACTATTGTACAAGAGAGCAAACGTCTTGGTCGATTAATTAATGATTTACTTGATTTATCTCAACTTGAAGCCGATGAGCTTTCGATTGTTGGTCAGCAAATTAATCTAAAAATATGGTTGCATGCTGAAATAGCTACCATCCAGGCCCTGCTAGCTAAAAAGCAGCTTACTATACATATGGTGGATATACCTGAACATTTGCCACCGGTGTGGGGCGATATGGACCGTACTACACAAGTGTTCACCAATCTGATTACGAATGCCATTCGCCATGCACCTGAAAACTCTACGATTACGATTAGCCTATCTACAGTAGAACAACATGTCGCAATGGCTATAACCGATCAGGGACCAGGTATTGCTCTTACGGATTTGCCCTATATATGGGATCGATTCTACCGGGGAGATACCTCCCGTGCTCGTGTTCATGGTGGCACAGGACTTGGCCTCGCTATTACTAAAAAATTAGTGCAAGCCATGAACGGCGACATTATGGTCCAGAGTCCGCCTAACCATGGGGCCACTTTTACATTTACTTTACCAATCGCCAAATAAGAAACTTAAATAAAGAAATGCACTCGGCAAAAAAACCGAGTGCATTTCTTTAATGATCAAGTTAACGTGATAACCTTTGTTCTTGTTCGCAATCCTATGAATATAATGTAGGTTCCACATTTCCCTATATTGGCATATCTAAAATTTCTCTATGAATTCTCAGGATTGTTTCTCCATAACCAACTCCAGGTACAGCCCAACTACCACCTAATCCTTGCCATGTACTAATTTTCCCATATTTTTCAGGTATTTTTGTGAGGATCTCATAACGTGGGTCAACAATAGGCTCAACAGGAAGTCTTGTGGAAGCGTAGGCGAGTAAATGTTGTATCTGACTACGAACGCCCACTATATGGTTTATGAAATACGCCCCTTTTGCCTTATTGCCCGTAGCGCCTATCCCTGCATAATTATTCTGAAAGGGTAATACATCACCCCCATAGCGAAAATTCCCTGTTTCATGTAACGATTGGGCAAAAGCAACGTCCGGACGAATCCCCTCTTTAATACCCTCCTCGTAGAAAGTGTTGACCAGTTCATCAATACTGGTTGTGATGAGAGGTAGTGGATTTTTCATGTTTATATATTCAACACATTGCTTTTTTGTGGCTATCGGTCCACCTAGAATCGTTAAATCCTTAAAAACCTCCGCAGGTTGTATTAATTTAATCCCGCCATCTGGTTGTACGGTAACTTGTTGCACTGTAGTTTTTTGTAAGGTAACCTGTGGATTACGCAACTTCAATAGCTCTTCTTTTAAAGAAGCACAGTCTCCAGTCGAAATGGTGAAGAGTGTTACGCAAATAGCTAGTTTTATGATTAATTTAATTTTCAACTCCACTATCCCCTTTACTTTTGTCTCTATTTAACATTAAGAAGCATCTTTCTCGCAACAAGTATTTCATGCCAATCGTAAAAGTACTTATAAGTTCTCACCCCTAACACCCATCATGAGAACATGGTAATATCATATAATGGCAACTTGGTTTTTTCTTGAGCATTTTTCAAATGTTGTAAGAATGTGGGACTAACCCATTCTTTCTGCATGGCCAATGTATAGAGTGACTGTAGTGAATTTTTAATGATCTGTTCATCTTGCTGGCCTTCAATCCATTGCCCTAGCAAGGCAATAACCTGCTTCAAATCCCATTCATCCCAAAATACACGTCCATACAAAAGGGCTATTTGCTGACGTACTTCCACCTGCTCTATGGCAGCGACTTCTTTCACTAATAATCTTTTATAAGGTGTTAAAAATAAAGGCCTTACTTGGGTAATTTTTTCTACCATTTCTGCAGCTTGTTTTTGAATACAAGGATCTGAATGTAATACACCGCGCATAACTCCATCGAAGATAAGGGGATCAGCCGCTGCTACTTCCAATAATTCGCCTAACAGTTGACGAGATTCTACACTGTCAACACATAATAGTTCCCATGGCACTAACAAATAGTAACGCCCCCTAATCATGTTTTCTTTTTATAATATCTATAATACTTAAATGTATCACTTAACTCAACTGTTTTTTCTGCTTTTCTTTAATATTTTTTCCAGAAGTGTACAATTTGATCCAAAATAGGTATACTAGAAGAATAATCATTAAAAAGTTATGGGGAGACGTAATTCATGCTGTTTCGCAAGAAAAAAATATATGAAGACATTTACAAATGGCGTCGTAGTAAGAATGGCACCTGTTTTTATTGCTATGAGGATAAACCTGTGGCAGTCCCTTTAGTGGGTAACAAAGGAATTTGCCAAGATTGTTTAGATCACTTTAGGGTTGGGCATGTGGGTACTGACCGCCATCTCATCACTTTTTTGACTAAAAGTACACATACTCATGATGAGACTGTACTCTGGTTACGAAAGCAGGGTATCAAACTAGCCCCGACTGGCTACAAAGATGGGGTTTATTCCTATATGGCGATTAACAACCCTGGTATCTTCACCCACTACAATGACATTATTTATGGTTCTGCTGATCTAAGCACCGTAGACAAAAACACTGCTCTGAAGATCATGGATAGTTATACTGATATTGAGATATTTAAAGATGGGGATATTCGCATTACTTATTAAAACAAATGACAAAGGGAGAAATGAGAAACAATGACAATAACTGAAGATAAAATCGCTGAACCCCTAAAAATGTGTGACCCTTCTCTAATTGAGGACATAAAGTTAGCCGTTGATATTGAACGATTACCCGTTCAGTTCTCAACCGATGAAATAGCTGAGTGGATAAAAACAGACAATGTAAAAAAACTGGATGGCAGTTCATATCCAGTCATTACTCATGAATTACTAAGCAACTATTCCCAAAATACACCCATTACAAAAAAAAGGAAACAAAAGGTGTTATATTCCAGTTCTAATGGTCGAATGTTTTCATTTAACCCTTTTGAAGTAAAAAAATAAGACTCGCCATAAACACCTTCGACCCTACTTATCTATCATGGATCAAAAACAGTGTTATACTTGCCAATTGAAAATAAAGACTTGGATGCGATTTATTTGCACCAAGTCTTTATTTTCGTTAAATCAAATTATGATTTAGCGAAAATAAAGGGAGCAGAAAATACGGGGAGAGATATTTATTAATTTACATCCTTTGAAAAAAGTAGTAAAATCATATTGTTAACCGCATCAAAAAGTCATGTTAACGTTTTTTATACTTTTACCTACTCAACTATCTTATGAAGAGTAAATACAAGGAGGTCTCGACTTGGATTACCGTGGCATTATTTCCCTTGGAGAATACATAATACAAGGGCATCAAATTAATTATGAAGATGCCCTTAAGCTAACGGAAGTGAAAAGGGATGATATCCCTTTGCTTGCTGCTTTCGCTAATAAAATTCGGCAACAATTTACTGGTAACGGGGTGGACATGTGCGGACTGGTCAGTGCCCGCTCGGGTATGTGTTCGGAGGACTGTAAGTTTTGCGCCCAATCCGTCTATCACTCCACCGATGCCCCGGTCTACGACTTACGTAGTACGGAAGAATTAACAATAGCGGCTCAGACAGCCGAGCAACAAGGTGCTAAACGGATTAGCATTGTTACCAGTGGTAAAGGGATGAATCATGATCCTGATTTTGAAAAGATCATCAGGGGCATCGAAAATATTCTCCTTAAAACGGATTTAAAAGTCTGCGCCAATCTTGGCACCTTAACCCTGCCCCAAGCCTATCGATTAGCAGCGAGTGGTATCAAACGGTATGCTCACAATATAGAAACAAGTAAAAGCTTCTACCCCACCGTATGTACAACTCACTCCTACGAAGAGCGCTTAACAACCATTCAAGCTGCAAAAACAGCTGGTTTGGAGCTTTGTACTGGTGGAATCATTGGCATGGGTGAATCATGGTCTGATCGCATTGACTTTGCTTTTACCCTCCGTGAACTAGATGCAACTTCAATTCCTATCAACATTCTCAACCCCATTAAAGGGACAGCCTTCGAAAATATTATCCCACCAACCCCACTGGATATTATCAAAACTTTTGCTATCTTACGTTTCATCTTGCCCGATAAAATTATTCGCCCAGCTGGTGGTCGTGAGCTAAACTTGCGGGACATGCAAGGTCAACTTATGCTGTCAGGGGCCAACGGGCTCATCATTGGTAACTATCTCACCTTCAGCGGTCGTGATGCCGCGGCAGATTTTCAAATGGTACAAGATGCAGGTCTAGTCCCAGCCACTACCCATAAAAACTAAATGATATGAGGGGGAACCAACATGACAAACTATGATTTAATTTTTTCTCTAGGCAAAAAAATATTAGCCGGCCAGGCTATCACTTTTGATGAAGCAATAACCTTAACTACCATTGAGGCCACGGATATTCCCATTTTACTGGGCGTCGCCAATAAGATTCGGGAAAAATTTACGGGCTCCACTGTTGATACCTGCCAGATTCTGAATGCCCGCTCCGGAGGTTGTTCTGAGAACTGTAAATTTTGCGCCCAATCTGTCCACCACGATGTTGATGTAGATGTTTATCCCCTAATGAAGGAAGATGACATTATCAAAGCTGCCCAAAAAGCTGAAGCCGATCATGCTTATCGTTTCTGTGTTGTTACGGCTGGTTGCGGCATGGAAGGCGATGCTGACTTCGCCAAAATCACCTCTGCAATCCAGCGAATCGGTAGTGAAACATCCCTACAGCGGTGTTGCTCACTGGGAACCCTCCAGGAGAAACATGTCAACGCTTTGAAGGAAGCAGGCATCACTCGCTACCACCACAACCTGGAGACCAGTGAAAGTTATTTCAAGGAAATTTGTACCAGTCATACCTATCAAGAACGGATTGATACCATTAAACGTGTGAAAGCCGCGAACCTTGAAGTATGCTCGGGGGGCATTATTGGCATGGGTGAAACCTGGCGCCAACGTATTGAACTCGCCTTTACTCTCAAAGAACTGAATGTAGATTCTATTCCTATCAATGTCTTAAATCCTGTTAAAGGCACAGCACTAGAACATCAAGAAAAGCTAAATCCTATGGAAATTTTACAGACCTTTGCCATCTTCCGTCTGATTCTGCCAACTAAAATTCTGCGTTATGCTGGGGGACGGGAGCAGAATCTAGGTGAATTGGTTCCTCTCGGGTTCTTATCCGGCATTAACGGCATGTTGATCGGCAATTATTTGACAACACAAGGTCGTGGTGCTAAGCAAGATATACAGACCGTCAACGATCTAGGAATGACAATCCTTGAAAATTAATTCCCCCTTAAATTTCACTTTGACTTTACTCCGTTACCTATGGTATTATTAGACAAATTGAATAATAAACTCTTATCGAGAGAGGTCGAGGGACTGGCCCTATGACACCCGGCAGCCGGCAGTAATGCAACGGTGCTAATTCCAGCAGGAGTAATCCTGGAAGATGAGAGGAATGTGCGGCCTAAAGAACCCCTTTCCTCGGAAAGGGGTTCTTTTCTATCCTATCTTTATCAAAAAATGGAGGGACTTAAACATGCCAATAAAAATCCCTAATAACTTACCGGCGACGAATATCCTGGAAAGAGAAAATATTTTTGTCATCCATGAAGACCGCGCCTATACCCAAGATATACGCCCCCTTAAAATATTAATTTTGAATCTCATGCCCATCAAAATCACCACTGAGACCCAATTACTTCGTCTCCTGGGGAATTCTCCTCTCCAAGTGGAAGTTGATTTTATGTATACAGCTACTTATGCACCTACTAATACCTCACAAGAACATCTCATTAAATTTTACGAAACATTTGAAGATGTTAAATCCCGCAGTTATGATGGTATGATCATTACGGGTGCACCTGTAGAAAAGCTTCCTTTTGAAGAGGTGGCTTATTGGGATGAGCTCTGTGAAATTATGGAGTGGAGTAAAAAACATGTCTACTCAACGCTGCACATTTGTTGGGCAGCCCAAGCCGGACTCTACTACCACTATGGCATTCCCAAGTATGATTTGTCCGAAAAATTATTTGGGGTTTTCCCCCACACCAAAAGTGATGCTGAGCAGGTCAAACTTTTCCGCGGTTTTGATGATATCTTTTATGTTCCCCATTCTCGTCACACTGAATTTAGACGAGAAGATATTGAAAAAAATTCTAAGTTGCGTATCCTATCTGAATCTGACATTTCCGGTGTTTATGCTGCCGCCGATTTGCAAGGCCGACAATTCTTCATTGCTGGCCATTCAGAATATGACCCCTTTTCTCTTAAAGACGAATATGATCGTGATATTGGCCAAGGGTTACCCGTTCATATCCCCTATAATTATTACCCTAATGATGATCCTACACAAGAGCCAGTCGTTCTTTGGCGTAGTGCGGCTAATCTGTTATTTTCCAATTGGCTTAACTATTACGTCTATCAGGAAACAGTTTTCGACCTGTCCCTGTTGAAATGATGCCTTAGCAACGATTGAAAGGCCACGGCCGTCTCACTGACAGCCGTGGCCTTTATTGTTAAACCAGTTAAGGTTCTACATCATTCCCCATTTACGCCCATACTCAAGAAATATTTGAAATTCTTGATCCAAAAAGCCATTGGCCTGTAACTGTTTTTTTGTTTCTTGAGCCTCCAAAACAGATGAGTCGGCAAATACAGAACCATTTTTAAACGTAAAAGTAAATCCCATGGTCGCCAACAATTCCATCATTACAGCAATGCGCTCTGTTCTACGTTGCAATTGTAGACCAAAATCTCTTACAGACTGGGCATCCACTCCTTTATTTTCTAGAAAGTGTCCTGGAAACAAAGGTTCGACCACAGGCTTTAAGATAACGCGCGTAAGATGATCGACCATTAAATTATGAGACTGCCCCATGATTTCCCCTCCTTTGCACCACATGAATTGCATATCTCGTTCAAGTGTTATGCATCACCGAAACTTAAATTATTTAATATTCATCCAATAATTTACAAGAACTACATTTGATAACCAGTAACCAAGGGGAACATTGATTAGTACTCCAAGTGTAAAAGCTGCTAAGGGCTTCCAACCAAAAGATGTTAACTCCCGAAAGCGAGTAGTAAAGCCGATGCTTAAAAAGGTCCACGTAAAGGCCCAACTCCGGAAAGTCTTGATATAACTTAAAACTTCTTTTGAATAAGCCGTTGCCACTTTAGGCTCTAGCAGGGTAATGAGTACCGAAATAAAGATGGATGCTACGAAGAAACCAATGATGAATTTGGGGAAACGACGCCAGATTTCGCCTTTATCAACACGCTCAGCTGTAGCGGAGCTTTTATTTTCCCAAACTGTCACCGCTAAAAAAGCCACTACCAGTGCCCACACGCCAATAAACATATCTCGCCCCACAACTTTCATCAGCGTAAAAGTTTTAACAGCTCGTTCATCGCCGATTGCCTCTGCGGCGGCAAAACCAGCGGCATCTGCAAACTCAGAGGTACCAATCCACGCCCCAGCAGGGCCAGCAGCCATACCTAAGTACTTGGCCCACACAGGTAGCACTAAGACCATGACGACGGCCCACACAATAACCATGGAGATAGCCACCGAAACATGTTCCTTTTTGGCACGACAAGCGCCACCAACAGCAATGGCAGCCGATACACCGCAGATGGATCCACCGGCGCCCAAGCAAGCAGCAAAACGTTGATCCAGACCAAATAAACGAGTTGCAGCAAAGTAAATGACAACGAATGTTATAATGGAAACAATTGACGCTTGCAGGATTGCTAAAGGCCCGGCTTGCATAATAATGGTGAAAGGCAGAGTCGCCCCCAGCAAAATAATACCCGTTTTTACGTAGTATTCAGTCTTTAACCCTGCCTGAAACCACTGTGGCAAGGTCACTGTATTACCAATGAGCAGACCAACGAGCAAAGCCAACACTGGCGTCTCTAGTTGCCACTCTTTAATAAACTGATTAGAACCTAAAATAGAAATAAATACGGAAACAATATAGAGGACTGTAAAGCCGGCGATAAAATTTTTAACATTATACCCCATTGTGCGCGCGCCAATGGAAAAAGCCACCACAAAAAATCCAAATAAGATAAAAAGGCCAGAAATATTATTACTCAGCCCCGCAGTCACTTTACTAATATCATTGGACCACCCAGGAATTCCAACTGCCATTGATTTAAAGAATCCGATACCACCAGTAAAAAACGCAGCCGTTATAGCTAAAATAAGTCCTAACGCAATAATAATTGCCCATGTATCTTCTCGTTGATACCAAGGAAGCGTGGATTGTGTCGCACCCGCCATTGAATAATCCCCCTTTTTCATTTTGTACTTGATTGAAAAATAAAGAAGCCTTAGTTGCCCTTACTTGTAACCTTAGAAAGTGTTATACTTTCTGATTACGTAAAAAAGGCCGGGGAATGTACACCCTAAATAGGGGACATCCTCGGCCTTTGGTTTTTCCAATCAGCACTTTATATTTATTTTGTTTATCATATCACCAATATTTTCATCTGTCAATAAAAGTAATTTAAATAAAATAACTTAGTTTATATAGCAATTCCGCTATATATTGGCATTCATACTACCCATTCGATACCCCGCCAAATCAACAGTGACATACGTAAAACCCATTTCTTTCAAGCCTTGATTAAGAAGATTAGCGATTTGCGGCGTGGTAATAATCCCAATATTTTGGGGTTCCACTTCAATCCTGGCAATATTACCATGATGCCTAACCCTGACTTGACCTGAGCAAAACTGCTTGACCAGTTCTTCCGCATTCTCAATTTGCTTTAAATTTTCTGCCGTAACAGGAATTCCATAGGCTATACGAGAAGATAGGCACGCCGCACTTGGTTTATCCCAAGTGGGCAAATTCCACTCTTTTGATATTTCTCTAATTTCACTCTTCGTGAGACCGACCTCTAGTAACGGACTCCGTGTCGTTGTCAGTTCTTCCACAGCCTTCATCCCAGGACGGTAATCTGATAGATCATCGGCATTTGAGCCTTCAAGGACCCAATTATAATTATTTTTCTTAGCCCAATCAGCTAAGACTGAAAACCGTTCTTTCTTGCAGTGGTAACAACGACTTGCCGTATTTTCCACAAACTCTGGACTATTCAGCTCACTAATATGTAACAGTATATGCTGAATACCAATTTCTTTGGCAATTAAAACGGCTTGATTTTTTTCACTTTCAGCTAAAGTCTCAGAATAAGCCGTGACAGCAATGGCCTTATCGCCGATGGCACGCACTGCTGCCGCAGCCAAGAAACTACTATCTACACCACCGGAAAAAGCAACAACAATACTACCAAAGCCACTCAGTATATCATTTAGTTGTTTGATTTTACTATTAGTTGTTCCCATGTTAACTCTCCTCATATCAGTAGCTAATGGTTTTTTCCACCTACAGCTATCGATTCTAACATTATTTTTTTCCATAATACCATTGTAGCGCCATTTATGACCTATCTTTATATGCCATCACCATAAAGACCAACTAACGCTGCAAATCGTTGTTTTTCTGTACGATCAATCTGAATGACTCGACCTTCTTTAATCACAATCACAACCTGGCCATATTCCATTTTTTCAAAAGCTTCTTGGATTCTCAGCCTAATGGCTGGCAAATCCACATTTTCTTTTAATCCCTGGGGCAAGGTATGCTTGCCTTTACTTACGTCAGACGGGCGAATCTTCTCATTTCTCTCAATTTGGACTAGACGCCCATCTTGATAAATTAAGGCCACATTCCCATGATACGTACTGTTCAATATAGAAATTATCTGGTCCATGATTCCAGGGGCTATGGAACTATTCTTAACTTTTAATTCCGTTTTATTTTCTTTGGATAACATGTCAAACACCTCTATATTAATTATTTTTAAACAGCGAAAAAACAACCCCCTTTCTATTGAAAGGGGATTATCTACAATCACCTTTCTCTCATCTTACAGGATTGCTCCTGTTGGAATTAGCACCTCTGTGCAATCGCACTGGTTGCTGGGTGTCATTGGGCCATTCCCTCCACCTCTCTGGATAAGAGATTATGCTATTACTTCTGTAAGTACTTTTAATATTAATTTTAATATTGATGATAACATGATGCTGTAGCAGTGTCAATGCCTATTGCTAAAACCAGTTTATAAGATACAAATAGATTCATAGTTATTATATCCCATGCCCCTATTCATTTACAATATTAAATTCTTTTCTGATAGAAAAGAAAAAACCACGCCCTGGAGTTGTTTCCTCCTCAGACATGGTATCAGGTCACATTGCAATGTATCCTTTATTTAACTTAATGTTATTATACTTTACTTGATAACCATTGTCAATAGCAACTTCTTGTTTTAAATACTATAGTCCGTAAATGAAATATAACGGGATAAAAATTGTTTTGTCCGCTCTTCTTTGGGACTGTTTAAGATTTCCTCTGGTGGCCCCTGCTCAACGATGACGCCCTTATCCATGAAGATAATATTATCTGCAACTTCACGGGCAAAGCTAATTTCATGGGTAACTACAACTAAGGTGCATTTGACTTCCTGAGCTACTTTTTTCATTACCTCTAGTACTTCACCCACCAGTTCTGGATCAAGGGCAGAAGTTGGTTCATCAAATAAAATAACATCAGGATTGAGGGCCAATGCACGGGCTATACCAATCCGTTGTTGCTGACCACCTGATAATTCATAGGGATAAGCATGGGCTTTATCAAGCAGACCAACCTTTTCTAAAAAATACAGTCCTGTTTCTTTAGCCTCCGTTTTAGAGATTTTCTTAACAATGATTAAACCTTCGGTAATATTTTCTAATGCAGTTTTATTTTTAAATAGATTATACATTTGGAAAACCATGGCCGTACGCTGACGAATGTTATGAATTTCGAATTTTGATGCTTTCTCCACATCAATATGGATATCATCGAGAATGATTTCCCCACGATCAGCTTTTTCCAGAAAGTTTACGGCACGTAGTAGGGTTGTTTTACCAGAACCACTTGATCCTAGAATAACAGTTACAGAACCCGTTGGTATAGTGCAACTTATTCCCTTTAATACTTCATTATCACCAAATGCTTTATGGATATTTCTAAATTCAATCATATCATAACGCCTTTCTTAAAAAATCCTAATTTCCGTTCGGCAAGGAGAAAAAGTTTTTCAAACACAATACTAATCACCCAATAAATAATAGCTACAACTAGGTAGGTCTCTAAATAACGATAATTTTCAGCGCAAGCAATTTTCGCCCCACCTAATAATTCGATGACTGTTATGGTAAAGACAATGGATGTACTTTTAATCAGCCCCAGAAATTCATTAGCAAGGAGAGGCATGGCAAACACTGCCGCCTGTCGACATACAATACGATAAAACCCTTGAAACCAAGTCATACCAATGGATAAGGCTGCTTCCATTTGCCCTTTCTCAACAGATAGTATAGCCCCTCTAAAAATTTCTGTTAAATATGCACCCGTGTGTAAGGTAAGCCCAAGGATGGCAAATACCATAGGTGGCACATGTTGATAACCTGTATCAATCCCTGTTTTATCGGTAAATGCCATGAGTAAAATTGGTAGACCAAAATATAACAGATACAGCATAACCATTGTAGGTATTGCCCGACCAATGAGCAAATAGCCCTTGATGATTGGCTTTAAAATAGGTATCTGCCTAATCAACACGACTGCGCAAATCAGCCCAATGATACTTGCTAGCACCATACTGATGATTGTCAAAAATAAGGTCAGGGGTACAAATTTTAGCATTTCAAAAAAAGTTTCGTACATAAATGAAAACTCTAATATATTACTCATATAGGCGTCCTTCCATTTTTTAAAAATGCAAGGGCTGCAGCCGTTGTAACCCTTACACCAGTTTTTAGGGCTTCATCAGCAGCTGTGAACTTAGGGCTATGGGCGGGTTCTATACTTTTTAACAAATCGGGATTAACACCAATCCGAAAAAATACAGATGGTACTTCTTTAGCAAAACGATAAAAGTTTTCCGATCCATTATTGGGGAATTTTGCGATCAAAACATTATCCTTACCAATGACACTTGATGCGATAGCAATAAATTCTTTGGTCAATGTTGGATCATTATACACAGCACCTGATCCCATTCGAAAAGTCGCAGTTCCCCGTACACCTGTCATTAATTCTTGAGCCCCTAGAATATTTTTTATATGCTCATGAATTTCTTCATGTAATGCATTATTTTGCGTTCTAATTGTCCCGGCGAGTACTAACTCTTTGGGTATAATATTGCTCCGTGTACCACTATGAATACTACCAACCGTAATCACTACGGGTTCAACATGACTAATTTTTCGACCGGGAATGGATTGCAGTTCAACAATTAGTTTTGCAGCTGCTAAAATAATATCATCTGTTGCATGAGGCGCTGCTGCATGACCACCCCGGCCACTAAGCTGAATGGTAAAACCACTGGCAGCTAACATCACTTCTTCAGCTTTCACCTCAATTTGACCGACTTGAATATCCTCCGAAACATGGGCCGCCAAGAAAGCCGTTACCGTTGGATTTTTCAAGACTCCAAAATCAAGAATTTCCTGAGCACCTCCACCGATTTCTTCAGCAGGCTGAAAGACTAATTTGACGATACCGGCGAAGTTATCCTGTAACTGAGATAATACATATCCTGTACCAAGCAGATTGACGGTATGAATATCATGTCCGCAGGCATGCATGACACCTTTATTTTTTGAAGCGTATTTCACATCTGTTTCCTCATCAATTGGCAAGGCATCCATGTCGGCTCTGATCCCAATGCTGTTATTACCGGCAAGACTGCCGTGAATTTCAGCAATGATGGCGGTACTGCCCGGTAATCTTGTATAGTTTATGTTCCATGCCGTCAGCATTTTTTCTACTAATGCCGCTGTTTGATACTCCTCATTACTAAGTTCAGGATTTTCATGTATTGTATGACGGAGCAACACTAATTCATCATATATGTTTTCTACAAATCCATGTATTTTGTTCTTCAAATCTTCCATAATACATTCACATCTCTTCTTATATAAAGTAATATTTATTATTTAATAATGACCTACGCATTTTTTTTCTAACAATGTTGACATTTTACTGACAATATAGACTAAAGCAACATAAATGATTGCCACATCAATGTACAGTTCCAAACTACGATGACTATTGGCCCCCATCAAATCAGCTTTACGCATCATATCAATGACCCCAACATTAAAGACTAGGGATGTTGCTTTTAATGTTGAAATAATTGTATTACACATGGCCGGAAGTGCCATACTAAAGGCTTGGGGTAGTACAATGCGTCGATAGGCTTGAACTGTTCCCATACCAATGGCATAGGCCGCTTCCAACTGTCCACGATCAACAGCTAGAATGGCACTACGAATGATTTCTGAAATATAGGCCCCAACATGGAGGGAAAATACAATATACACATAAAACAGTGCTGGTATATCACGGATTCCTTGATAACCAAGTTTTTGCATGAGCTCTGGTAGACCGAAATACACTAAGAATAATTGTACTAAAAACGGTGTCCCTCTGATAAAAGAGATATACACTGCCGCAATTTTATCCAAAACTTTTATTTTATTAATACGAATCAATGCAACAACAATACCGATCACAATGCCTATCATTGTTGCCACAAAGGTAATCAGCACTGTCGTATCCACATACGACAGTATGATGGGAAAAGACTTAATTAGGTAACCTACATCAAAATAACTGCCCACAATAACCCCCCTTTCAATTTATTTAGGAGCAACGGTATAATCTGCACCTAGAAATTGATCTGATATTTTTTTCATTGTACCATCAGCTTTCATCTCTTTCACAGTGGCATCAATCTTGTCAGCCAATTTTTGCGAATCAGCATCTTTTCTTAAAATAAAGTATGTCGGTACACTGGAAATAACGCTGCCAACAGATTTAATATTAAGACCTAAGGTTTTATTTGCTTCTCTAACCGCAACTTCATAGTCGGCACCAGCATCGGCACGGCCCGTAGCGATTAAATTAAAAGATTCAGCTGGACCTTTATCAGTATAGAGTAAATTAATTTTGGGCTCAGCAGTTTCATTAAACGTCTTAACAAGCCTCGCAACTTCACTAGTCGGCACTAAAATCATTGTTTTTCCTTTCAAGTCATCAAGAGTATTAATATCATTTCGATCACCTTTGACTGTAATTTTAGTGCTAGTGTAATTATTAACTTCTTGTGTAAAAGTATATTTAGTAGCGCGATCAGCATTGCGCGACATTTGGTTAGCAATAATATCAACTTGATTTGATGTAAGACCGACAAAGGCACTTTCAATACTCATTGTTTTAAATTCAAATTTTATACCTTTATTTCTTTTTTCCACTTCTTTTAAAATTTCAATATCATAACCCGTTAATTGATCTTTATCATCCATGTATGTAAAGGGTTTAAATGTTCCTCTAGTACCTACATAATACGTCTTAACCTGACCATCTGATTTTACTGTTTGCCCATCATTACTCTTCGAACCGCACCCTGCAACCATGGCTAACCCAGTAATGAATAGAAAAACTAAAAGTAGCTTACTGAGACCTCTTGTCGTTGTTAAATTTTTCATAAATTTCATTCTCCTTTTATCATTGTTTTTGTTAATAGCATTGTTTCATATAAGTCATGGCAGATATCCTTAATTTAGCAAATAAAAAAAAGCTGGAAAACATCCCTTGGATGTTTTCCAGCCTTCATTTATTATGATCAGCCTTCACGACTCGTTAGTATTAATTTTATTAAATTTAGAGTAACATATTCCCTGATACCTTGTCAATAAAATTTTATCGTACCAAGTCTTTTCTTATATTGCTACTTCTCTCTCCACATCAAAAATCTTACCAGGATTTAAGATTAAGTTAGGATCAAAGGCTTTTTTTACAGTTTTCATTAGTTCAAGCTCTGCTGGTGGAATAATCTCATTTAAGAAATATTTACGTTTAAAGCCAATCCCATGTTCACCTGACAATCGACCACCCAGTTCATATACTCTTTTATATAATATATGCCGATACTCGAGAAGTCGTTCTTCCCATTCAACCAGGGGAGTCAGACCAGGCAAGGTGTGGACATGGATATTGCCATCACCTACATGCCCAGCAATCCGAAATTCAAAACTAAATTTCGTGGTCAAAGCTTGTAATTCTTCAATAAAAGCACCAAATTGATCCACTGGGACAACAATATCATCAGAAACACCGATGGGATCGAAAACTTTATTGGCTGTCCCCCACTTGCGACGTCCTTCCCATATGGTATCATCCTCTGCTTTTTCAACACTAATACAACCATGAGTTTTACAAAGGTCTATAAGCCGCTCTGTTTTTCTTGTTAATTCCACTTGATCTTGAGCCTCTAACTGTATAATGAGCGAATCGCCCTGCCCTTTTGTAAATATGGGCTTTTTAAGATAACTTTCAATGGCAATGACCGTTTGTTTATCCATCAATTCCAATGATATAGGATCAAGGGAATCTTCCAATAAGATACCAACCAACGTAACGGCCTTCTGTAAATCAGGGAATACTGCAAAATAACTAGGCAATAAAGGGGCAAGACGATGGAGTTTCAGTGTGATTTGAGTCATGATGCCCAGGGTCCCCTCGGAGCCGATCAATAATTTAACCAACCCATATCCTGTGGAATTCTTTTTTAGCCGTCCACCTAAGTTAACAATCTCGCCTTGGGGCGTTACGATCTCTAATTCGTAGACCTGATCCCCTGTAACCCCATATTTTACAGCCCGATTCCCCCCCGCATTTGTCGCCACATTGCCAGCAATAACACAATCATCGCTACTACACGGATCACCAGCATACAATAAACCATGCTTTTTTGCTTCTTGCTGAATGAGTAAGGTTGGAGTACCTGGTTCCACCACCATGTATTTCGCCTGAGGATCAATGTGTATGATTCTATTCATCCGGCGCAAGTCAATAACAAGGCCGCCATGTATTGGCACCGCTCCTCCCGCAAGACCGCTACCGCCACCACGAGGCGTTACGGGAATAAGTTGACGATTGGCTAAGCGTAAGATCTGAGCCACTTCATCTTTATTACCTGGAAATACGACGGCTTCCGGCAACCACCCCTTGCCTTCTTTCGTACCAGCATCGTATGTATACTCATTGGATATTGTTTCACCTATTTTTATATGTTGGGGCCCAAGAATATCCCCCAACTCCCTTAGGGTTTCTTTGGTTACCTTATTATAAACTGTCATGTTACAGCCTCCTGTCGCTCTCTTTGTAGTAAGCCGATTTTTTCAAGGCGTACAAGAGCGTCCTGCAATGTTTCTTCGGTTTTGCAAAAGGCAAAACGTAATAGAATTTTCCCATCTTTAGGATTGGTATGATAGAAACCTGATAAGGGTGTTGCCGCCACTCCAACTCGTTCAATGAGTTCTTCAGTAAAAGCAACATCGTCATCCCAACCAAGATGGCTAAAATCAGCTACAATAAAATATCCCCCTTCAGGCACTAAGCAAGGAATACCGAGTTTCTCTAAGCCTGTTACTAATAGATCTCGCCTGAACCGATAAGCACTTTTAAGTTCTTGATAATAAGTGTCAGGGAAAGCAATCGCAGCTACAGCAGCCTGTTGCAAAGGTGCCGAGGCGCTAATGGTTAAATAATTATGAGCAACCCTGATGCCTTTAGTAAGCTGGGGAGGAGCCACAACATAGCCAAGACGCCACCCAGTTATACTATAGGTTTTGGAAAAGCCATTGACAATAATGGTTCGCTCTCGCATGCCAGGTATGGTCCATAATCGTGGGGGATTTGTGCCATTAAACACGATTTCATCATAAATTTCATCGGTTATAACCAATAAACCATGTTTCTTGCAGATATCTGCTACTATGGTCAGTTCTTCAATGGTAAAAACCCGACCGGTGGGATTGTGCGGAGAATTAATCAGGATGGCTTTTGTCCGCGGGGATATGGCCTCCTCAATGGCTTGCCCATCAATACGAAAGCTAGGTGGATGAAGTTGTACAAATACAGGTTTACCTCCACATAAAACAACATCTGGTGCGTAAATGGTAAAAGCTGGCTCTAAGATAATAACTTCATCTTCAGGGTTAATCACCGCTAGAAAGGAGGCTGCAATGCCTTCTGTTGCGCCGTTGCAGATGGTAATTTCTGTTTCAGGATCAAATTCCTGGGCATGTAGTTGGTAAAGCCTCTTGGCAATACCTTCTCGTAGTTCTAACACTCCCTGAGAAAGAGCATATTGATTGTAATCTGACTGTATTGCCGTTACCGCAGCGTCCTTAATTTCTATAGGTGCTGCAAAATCAGGTGTTCCGCCTCCTAGATTAATGGCCCCCCGTTTAGTAGCAAGAGCCGCAATCTGGCGGAATACAGGTAATTGTAAATTTTGAACCCGATTGGCCAAGGATAATGTCTGCTGACCATCTTTTAATATTGTTCCCATACCATACATCCCCTTTTTCATTTCATAGTTTAGTTTTAACTATTTTTCAGCAAATAAAAAAAGACTGAAGATGCGTAAATACATCCTCAGTCTTCAGTTTTCTGACCAACTAAGATAGCGTCATTATTTAACTATATTAGGCAGATATTACTAGACCAAAAATCAGCTTGGGAGTACACCCACCACTAATTTTTTTTAAAACTGTGCATATTATATCACCTCAATAAATAAATGTACACTATTTTATTTAAGTTTTTGTGTTTAAAACTCCTATTGACTTTTTTATATAAATCAAGTAACATACAATAATATGAATTCATGTAACCAATTAAATATTTTGTACTATTGTTGGTCGTTTGCTGATCAGAAAACTGAAGGCGGACACGCTCCATATTATTGGAGCGTGCCCGCTTTTATTTTTTTACAAAATCAGTCATTATGAGAGGAGACGTATTATGAGTATTAAATCTATCTGCCAATCCACCCTCAAACCAGAACGTTTTGTAGCTATTGTATTGTTTTTAGCCCTATGGGAAGCCTTGCCACGCTTAGGCTTTGTTGATCCCTTCTTTTTACCACCACTCTCCACAGTCATCGCTACCATCATCCAAATGTTGCAGACTGGTGAGCTTGCACAACATTTGTTAGCCAGTCTGCGGCGTGCCTTAACTGGCTTTTTTCTAGGCTTTGTCGTAGCAGTCACCTTAGGCTTTATTATTGGTTGGTCGCCACGCATCGAACGTTATGTTGATCCACTCTTGCAGGCCTTTCGTCAAACTTCAGCCTTAGCTCTGTTCCCTATCTTCATCCTGTTTTTTGGCATTGGGGAGGTATCCAAAGCTGCTATTATCTTTTGGGGAGTGCAGTGGCCCATTTTGCTCAATACCATTACGGGTGTAAAAAATGTTGATCCCTTGTTCATCAAATCCGCCCGCTCCATGGGTGCCACACAATGGGAAATTTTTCGTAAAGTAATCTTTCCAGCCTCACTGCCATCTATTTTTACTGGCGCTCGCCTAAGTGCCACCTCGGCGGTTCTACTGCTCATCGCCGCTGAAATGGTGGGTGCCAAAGCTGGCCTTGGTTATATGATGTTTGATGCCCAACAAACCTTTCGGATTCCCCGCATGTATGCAGCCATCTTACTCATGTCCATCATTGGCTTTAGCGCCAATTATTTATTAGTCCATCTGGAAAGCAGATTTACCCTATGGAAAGAAAAAAGTAATACTGGTAATTAATATATAAATTATAGATAGGAGTGCTTCACCATGAAAAAATATTTATACCGTGTTTTCCCCTTTGCTCTTGTGGCCTTATTGTTACTGTCCCTAGCTCTTACCGGTTGCGGTGGCAAAGCCACTGGTGATAATGACAAACCAAAGTTTGTTAACGGCAAACTAACCAAGGAATTTCATCTAAAAGTTCCCACCCAAAATAGCTTTAATGAACTCACCATTGGAGATCGTCTAGGATTTTTTAAGGAAGTAGGATTGGTGATTGATTATACTGGACAAATTAACGGCAGCTTGCTGGCCCAGTCCGTACTAAAAGGCGACAATCATCTTTTTGCTGCCGGTCATTCATTGACCATCGCTAGCGCCCGGCAAGCCGGCGCCAAGCTAAAAATCGTTGCCCAAGGTTCTTTTGATAACCCAGATATTGATAAAATTCACTTAACCTGGCTCGTTCGTGATGACAGCAATATTAAATCCGCCAAAGATTTGATTGGTAAAAAAGTTGCCATTAATTATCTGGGCAGTTGCGCCGAACTGTTATTTACTGAATATCTACGCCAAAACGGCATAGCCCGAGATCAGGTTACCTTCGTTGTCATGCCTGATAATCAAGGGGAACAAACATTACGTCAAGGTGTAATCGATGTGGCTGGTATGCATAGTACCTTCCAGATGGTAGCTCGTAATCGAGGCGGCGTAAGAGTGCTTACCAATAGCTATGAAATTGGCGCTGCAGCTGGTAATGGTCCTGCCAGTTCTTATTCCGTACGCGCCTTCAGCGAAGACTTCATTCAAGACAATCCTGATGTTGTCAAAGCCTATATTGCCGCCAATGTTAAAACCCAACACTGGATCAACAACCATTATGCCGAAGCTCTGAAGATGTCCGCCGAAGAATTCAAGATTGATCCTAAGGAAGTCGCCGGTAATGTTTATCCCACCGAAAATGGCATTGATCCAGAAAAAATGAATTTTTGGACTAAACTCATGGAAACAAATGGCTTTGTTCCCACTGGTAGTATTGATACAGCCTCCCTATATACTAACGACCTAAATCCATATCTTACAGGCGAAATAAAAGAATAACCAGCCTGTGCCACAAATCATTATAAGAGGCTAAGATTTTCCCCGTGGGAATCTTAGCCTTTTTCTTAATAAAATACCAGGAGACAGATTTTATAATTTATTAAAATAAAAAAAGAAAGAGGTCTTATTAATGTTTAAATCGTTTCGTTGGAATAGGATTATTGTGGTATTTTCCTTACTATTATTGCTTACGGCTTCATTACTTACAGGTTGCGGAAAAGAGGTAGCTACCACGAATGATAAGCCCAAATTTGTAAATGGCAAACTTACTAAAGAATTTCACATTAAAGCTCCAACATTACAATCTTTTAATGAAATGATTATTGCCGATCAAAAGGGTTTTTTTAAAGAAGTTGGCATTGTTATCGACTATACAGGTGTTATGTCCGGCTCCATGCTAGCCCAATCTGTTTTGAAAGGCGATAATGATTTATTTAGTTCTGGTCATGCCATTACTGTCGCCCAAGCACGCCATGCCGGTGCCAAGATTAAAACCGTTGTCCATAGTATGTGGGATGATCCTGCCCCCAACAAGGTACATATGACATGGTTCTATCGAGATGATGGCACGATTACATCTCCTAAGGATTTAATTGGTAAGAAAATTGCCCTCGCCGGTTTGGGTAGTTGTGCTGAATTGCTGAATGCTGAATTCTTACGTCAAAATGGTATAACCCGCGATCAAGTAACCATCATTCCAATGCCCGATCAGCAACAAGAACAATCACTACGCCAAGGATTAGTCGATGTCATCATCCTCCATAACGTCTACCAACAGACGGCACGTAACAGAGGAGGCCTCAAACAATTAACGACCAGTTATGCCATTGGTGAAGCCGCTGGTAATGCTCATGCAAGTGGTCTAGCCATCAGAGCTTTTAGTGATGATTTCATTCGAGAAAATCCCGATGTCATTAAAGCCTATATTGCTGCTGATATTAAAGCCCAACATTGGATCAACAATCACTATGAAGAATCCTTACAAATTGCTGCGGATTATCTAAAAGTTGATGTGAAGGATATGGCTGGAAATGTCTATCCTACGGAAAATTATATTGATGACGAAAAAATGCAATTTTGGGTAACATTAATGGAGAAAAATGGCTTTGCAGAACCAGGCACGATAAAATCTACTGAACTGTATACTAATGATTTGAATCCTTATTATACTGGCGAAATTAAAGAATAATAGACAGTATCAAAAAAAATAAAATATTTTAAGCAGCCTTAGTTCGAAAATTTCATCGGACTGAGGCTTTTAATTTTGCCTGTAATCTTTCGTAATTGTAAAAATAGATGTAGTTATCAATTATCGCAACCTCCCTTATCATTGGTAAATAAATAATTTATCAGAAAAGAAGGAATTGTACGGAATAAAGCGAATATTATAACTTGATAAATTAAGTTAATTAACTAATTTAGGAAAAGTAACATATTACGAACAAGTCTCATTCTAGTTAAATGATTCTTCACATGATGATTCCTAGGGATAAGGCGTTGAATCTGCAACGCTCTCCATTCATCGTATAATGAAAGGAGGTATATTAAATAGCTGAATTATGAGCAGAAAAGGAAGAGGGTACAAAGAGTTCGCGAGAATGAAAAATGGAGGTTAGAAGATGAAAAAGAATCTAATACTTGCTATGTTAATGGTGATGGTTATGGCAATAAGTTCACCAGCACTAGCCAAAGCTAATTACGTGGAAATTCAGAATGAAGCCTATCAGACAACCATTGATGGTAAAAAAGTTGAACTTTTCACATTACAAAATAAGAATGGTATGGTTGCTAAAATTACTAATTATGCAGGAAAGCTTGTTCAATTGTTAGTTCCTGATCGAAATGGCCAGCTAGGCGATGTGGTGCTTGGCTATGACTCCCTCGAGAAAGCAATGAAAGGGCAAGTTTCCATGGGATGTACCATTGGTCGCTATGCCAACCGCATTGGTCTAGGCCAATTTTCTTTAAATGGAGACGACTATCAGCTTACTATTAATAATGGAAAGAATCATTTGCATGGTGGTACAAAAGGATCGCGTTTTGTTGTCTTCGATGCAATACAACTTGATAATAAGACACTGCAATTAAATTATTACTTTAAAGATGGAGAAGAAGGATATCCTGGAAACTGTAATCTTAAAGTTGTCTATTCTTTAACTGAAAACAACGAACTCAAAATTACTTATGACGCTACCACTGACAAGCCAACTATTGTTAATTTTACTAATCATGCTTTTTGGAATCTGGCTGGTGAGGGAAATGGCACCATCTTGAACCATGAGGTTACCATTAATGCGGACAAATTTACACCTGTTGATAGCACTCTCATCACTACGGGAGAACTACGGGACGTAAAGGATACGCCATTAGATTTTACCAAACCTGAAAAGATTGGAACTCGAATTAACAGTGATTACGAACAATTAAAATATGGACCTGGTTATGATTTTAATTGGGCGCTTAACAAAAGCGCCTTGGAAATGAGTTTTGCTGCCCGTGTCTACGAGCCAACGACCGGTCGCATTATGGAAATTTTCACCACCGAACCAGGCCTTCAAATGTATACTGGGAACTTCTTAACAGGTAAAGCACCGATGGATATTGGTAAAGGCGGGAAGCCCTATGTCTATCGTGGAGCTATCGCTTTGGAGACTCAACATTATCCTGATTCACCCAACAAATCAAACTTCCCCTCAACCGTGTTAAATCCTGGGCAATGGTTTACTTCTACGACTATATATAAATTCTCAGTAGCCAAATAAAGTTAAGCCATGCCTAAGTAACGGCACCAGCACAATAATAAAAAGCCTATGATAAACAATAGGGTTGTAGGTGATTTCCAATGGGAATTACCTACAACCCTATTAGATTTTCGGTTAAAAGTTAAAAAAAGCGACGGCTGAATATGCTGTATTATAGGTGGTTGAAGAATCATAGGATTTATATTTACCACCAAAAACATTAAGATGAGCATTTTTGGCGAAAACATAATCGACGCCTGCTTCATAACCTTTGGTCCCAGCAGCACTGGCATAATTAAGAGTAGTAGGTGTCGTATCAATGGCATCCTTACCAAGTTTAACATAACGAGCATTTACACTCCAACTGCCTGGTTTAGTAACATCGGCCACTTTATAGCGCAAATTTGCCCAATAGCCACTTGGTTGAGCTAAACCACTGGTAGTATTTTTTACATACTCACCTAAGAGATTAAAATTACCAAAGGTGGTATTCGCGCCAACGGCCACGTCCTTAAATTTACTATTTGCAATAGGGCCATAACCATTAGTCGTTGCAAAATAAGTATTAGCGGTCAGAGCAAAGTTTTTGCTCGCTGTATATTTAAAGTCAGTAGCCCAGAAGTTTTCTGCACCAACCCAAGTCACAGCGCCATTTGTTCCCGTTCCGTTTTGATTCCAAGCCTCACGAGTTGCACTGGCATCGCCTAAGAGTATCTTGCTAGTTAATTTCCCTTTTACATAACTGGCACTAACACCATCATAAAAGAAATCATACAATAATCCTTGACCCAAAAATAGAGTAGAACGACCAATGGTTCCAGTCAAGTTATTATTTTTGTATTTAAATTCTGCCCGGTCGAAGAAAGTCTCGCCACTGGTACTACCAGTTGTAACAGCACTTTTGTTTCTGTCATAATTTACAGTAGGGATACTACCATCTATGATCTTATTACTGTTAAGACCTGTTCTATTTGAAGTAAATTGATCACCGAAACGACCGCTAAAAGACCAATTGTCATCAATGATGGCATCACCAGTTAAACGCACTCGCTCTTGAATACGATTAGTGTTAGCCAAGTCATAATTCTTTTGATACAAACGCAGGCGCGAATCACCACTAAACTTTACACTACCTGTTTTTTTCTCAACAGCACCTAAACGGGCACCAATATTATTTAACTCACTAGAAAACTCCGAAACTAATTTTAAGATTTCTGACTGATCTTTAGCGTCAGCTTTTTTATAGTTATCAATAGCTTTGGAAATTGCGATGGCAAATTCATAACGAGTGATGGTGCGATCGCCGCGGAAGGTACCATCACCATAACCGTCAATAATACCATCCTTCACCAGTTGGGAAACGGCGCCATAAGCCCAATGTTTAGCTGGCACGTCATTTAAAGTGCCTGTTGCCGCAAAAACCGTGCCCGTGATATTTAAACTTGCGATTACCGCTAGTGATACTATTAATTTCTTTTTCATTTATTTATTTCCCCCATTATATTATATTTATGTTGTAATCCGCTAAGCTTGTTAGAACGTTATTGTGTTGCCATATTGTTTCCACAATAACACCGAGTAACAAGCTTTGTATATTGAATAAATTATACAATATTAATCCATAGACATACTAAATAAAATATTTTACAAAAATACTTGAAAATACTGGCCTAAAATGTCATAATAAAAACGGAAGCTGTTAGTCGCAGTACATCCGATAAATGACGTTGAGAAAGCATCTTCTCGTATGTCCAGTACGAGAGCTTAATCAACGTCATTTCCTATTTAATTTCCTCCTTTCTGCTAGTTTTTTTGTTTTAGGCGTTTTTGGTATTAAACCTAAAACATTGTTTCTTGATGGCTTCATTTCAACCCCCTTTACTTTTTTATTGTGTTGAGCCTTTTAGGGTTACCATTTATAAGGAATATCTCCCTGAGGGAGCTCTCAACCGAAGTTTTATGGGTTTAACGATGGGAAAACTTATATAATATAAAAAGGCTAAGTTCTCTTTAATAGAAAACTTAGCCTTCAGTAATCTCTGACCAGCTTGTTATAATATTGATGTTTTATGGTTGAAAAAGTACAAACATCATCCTTTTTTTAGATTATACCTGTTATTATTATGATTGTCAATAGTTTTTTTACTTATTGGCCGCCTTTTGTATCGTCCACATAAGGAACAACTTCATAGTTGCATTTCTTATCTAATTGCCGGAGCACCTTACCCGTAGCAATGCTAACTTCTTGAGTATGGGCAATTGTGTCACCACCGTAACCAGTGATCCAGGAATGAAATTTGGATCCCAATGCTGGGTATGTATTATTGTAGTCGAGATCGCTATTTTCATTCGCAAAGCAAACTCCCGAAAAAGCTCCTACTAACACCGTTAAAACGAGTAATAAAAATGATGATTTTTTTACCATTTTTCACGCCTCCTTTATGTGGAAATAAACAAATTAAACTTTGGATATCTCCTAGTATTATTTTACCACCAAGATTAAAAACTGGCAATGTAATTCATTATTTTACATTAAACAACTAGTACTTTAGGACAGTAGACAAAGATAATATTATGTTTATAATTATATATAAGTATTCTTGCTGATTAGAAACACTAAAGGCTAGAAAGTGGTACCAACCACTTCTGGCCTTTTTCTTACTTGTGAGGGGAGTTTCCCCATAATAACCGCTTATTTTATATTGAGAGGAGACCCTATTATGAAAAAATTAAATACCTATTCTCGCTTATTTACGGCACTTTCCATTGTGATTGGTATCACACTAGCCATCGGTTATAGTTATTACACGAAGGCCATGGCAAAAGAGCAAATCACAACTTCCGTATCAATTAATAGTAACAGCGTTAGCCTTCTAACACCCATCATCTTTGATGTGGCCGATGAAGGAGTGGCCAAGAAATTATTACAACCTACCCATTTGATTGCCAGGTATCAGATTAAAAATGAAGGCCAGGAATCGCTGACGATTAAAGTGGCTGCTGTTAATTTTACATGTCCAGTGATTGTGGATACAGGCGCTCCTGGGCTTGAGAAACCAACTGCTGCTTATGTGACAACCTTAGCCCCAGGAAAATCAATTCGGTTCAAAATTCGTGTTGATCTGCCCTCGACTCCTCTCAATGCGACAAAATTCTCCCTTGGTACTTTGCGTATTATGAATCAGCAGACCGACTTACCAGTAGGGATTGTGCCTGTTTATGCCATGGATTCTACTGTTGAGGCCCCCCTGGAAAAAACATCGGCAACGCCAAAGCCTGAATCTCCCCATGAAGATCATCAACAAAACAAATAGGAGGAATGACCATCAATGAATCTACAACAAATTAAACGTTGCTCAGGCTACATCATTGGACTGTTTCTATTTTTTGCGCCTTTTGCTTATTATCAAAAAGCCCTTTCCGCTTGGCTCGGAGGGCCTCAAGCAGCAGAAATTCATGATTTTTGCTTACGTATCCCTTTGCAAAATATATTAACCGGAAAAGGTATGGAACTATTGTCCGTTGGTTTTATTTCATTATTTTTGCTGGTGACCACGGCCTTTTTATTTGGGCCCATCTTTTGCGGTCGACTTTGTGCTAGTGGTGCCTTACCTGAATATCTGAGTAAAATAGTACCGAACAAGTTTCAAATTGATTGGCAAAGATCAGTAAATCCTGTTCCCATACGTTATGGTTTTTTTATTGGTTATTTAATGACACCTTTCCTTGGTGGCACGATCGCCTGCGCACTGTGTAATTATAATCTGACGGAAAAACTCCTTGTGGGCACCGTCCAGGGTGACATTGGTCCACTGCTTTCCACAGCAATTATTACTGGGATTTTATGGCTAGGAATTTTTGGTATTATGGCCAAAGGTGGTCGAGGCTTTTGCAGCTATTTATGTCCTGTAGGGGCATTGCAAAGTGCGATACACAATGTGGGTGCGCGGCTTGGCTTTACTCATAAATTGCGTTTTTCCGAAGGAAAATGCGTCAATTGTAAACAATGCGTAAAACAATGTCCAATGGGCGCACTATCACATCAAAATGCAGCTTTATCCTATGAAATCTACAATTGCATTACCTGCCGTCAATGCGAAACCGTCTGCCCTAAAAAAGCAATCTCCTACGGCACGGGAGAACGAGGATGGCAAAAAGAAAGTCTGAGCAAAGATACTCTATTAGAGCCTACAAGATGAAGAAAAAATTTAAATCATTAGGATTAGGACTTAGTGCCACAACCATTTCAATCGTTCCCAGTTTGCTGCCAACTGTCAGTGCTGCCTGCACAGGGATATGTGGTTCCTGCGGTGGCAGTTGTGCCGGACTCATTGTGGCCGCGGGGGCAAGTGGGCTGATTTTCTTTAATAAGTTTTATAAACAGAAAAAAAGCACCGTACATCTGACCGTTAAGCAGTCCAAAGCGTAATGAAGAGAGTTTTATTTGAATTTACGATCACTCTTTTCATATTTATTTCAACCTAAAAGTCAAAGGTTTTCCAGTATGGAATACCTTTGACTTCAGCTTTTATTCTGATAACATATAATATAGAATTATAAATAGTTGTACTCTTTTATCAATAGGCATCTTTAATAAATTACATAAAATTCAATTTTCATTGCCTTTAATTGGGTGCATTATAGAGAAGATCTTCAGGTTTAACTTTTCCTTTGGGAATTACGCCAGAGTTTTCTAAGTCTTGGATCCACGGAAGGACCAAATCTGGAGTAATTTCAGTGCCTGCAGCATAATAGTGAGTGGCGTTAACGGGAACCTTAATCCAGTCTTCTGTCATTTTACGGGCTTCTTCTGGATTGTCATTGGCCCATTTTTGACCCTTAACGATGGCTCGCGCAAATTTTTTGACAGTCTCTGGATTTTTCTCAATAAAATCGGTGGTAAAATAATAATATCCGATGCCCCCGCCTACGCCAAGACCAGCATCTAGACTGTCAGCAATTTTCACCATACCAGCATCATCCATTGATTTATAAAAGGGTGGATGAACGCCAGCTACGCCTACCAAACCTTGTTTCAGAGCCTGTACTGCTTGCACATCAGGCATGGTCACCCACTCAATCTTCTCCCGTGGGAAACCGTTATGATCGGCAATATTATTGGCTAAAAAATCTGCGCATATATTCGTCGTGCCAGTAGAAAATTTAACCTGCCCAGATAATTTATTTAAATCGGCAAAAGACTTAATGTCAGGTGTAATATTAGGATTGATGTACCAAAACATGTGACGTAGCTTAGAATCCTGATCGGGCTTAGGATCAATCCCCCCTGTAACCACTCCTTTTATTTTGGCACCACCAGCAATGGCAACGGCCAAGGTGTTGGGATGAGCACTACTAACATCATTGTTGCCATTTAGAATGGATGGAATAATTTGATTGGCCTGAGTATCACCAGTGTATACTACTTTCAGCCCCTCTTCCTTAAAAAAGCCTTTTAGATCACTGACAACCCATGGTGTAGATCCGCAAGCTGTCTGTGATATCGTACGGATCGGAATCAATCCATCATCCCCTGTTGCCACGCCATTTTGTCCAGCATTTGCTTGCTGATTCCCAAGATTGGCACCATAAGCAATGCCCCCTACAATTGCCAGACCAACGATACCCGCTAAAATTTTCTTGACTGTCTTTACATTCATGCTCATAATCTCTCCTTTTGGATAAATTTAATGACAGGATGCTTAATAAACAATCTTCCTCCTTCAATGAAACAAAAATCAAGCTAATCGACAATAAAAATTAAACACAAAAAAGGCAAAGGTTTTCTTTACGAAAATACCTTTGCCTTCAGTTTATCTTCTGACCAGCTTTTTTTCTGACCTTTTATCCTTGAAGTAGAAAAAACATCTATTATTTATCACAATAGTAATTGATTTTCAATATTTTGTCAATGTTTATTTTCAAGCTAACAGTAAACAACATCTATCTATAAGTTCGTGCTGAAAATACTGTCTGGCTAAAAGCAAGGATTTCACTTGATGGAACATCATACTATCTCACCAATCACATTTTGGTCATCCGTTGTGATATTTTTTTCTATATCCTCTAATCTATAGAAGAACAGCATGGCTCCCATAAGGCAAAACAAACTACCTATTGCAACTGTACTTGTTGCTCCTATATAACTTGCCATAATGCCAGCCAGCAGATTGCCAAAAGGCGTCATGCCAAAGGACATGGAATATAGACTCATAACGCGACCACGCTTATCTTCATCGACTAAAGATTGCATTAATGTACTAGATGCTGCAATGTGTATCATAGATCCTAATCCCGTAAAAAAAAGCGCACTTAAACCTATCAACAATAGATTGGTTTGAGAAAATACAATCAATGCCATGCCCTGCAGAGCCACTGCCCACGGAATCAATTTTTCAAGACCCACTGTACTAGAACGGGAGGCTAAAAATATGGCGCCACAAATGGCTCCTAAGCCTGTAGCAGCCATTAAGAATCCTAACGTATGGGAATCTCCAGCAAATACGTCATGAGCAAAAATCGGCATTAACATAATATAAGATGCTCCCACAAAATTGACTAAGCTTAAAAGGAGTACAGTATAACAAATTGGTGGAAAACGAAAGGCATAGCCATATCCTTCATACATATCACGAAAGGGTGTTGTTGTTTTTTCCTTACTAATTGATGTTGTCTCCACGTGCATAGCTAACAATGCCGCCAGTACGGGAATAAAGCTGACCGCATTTACTAAAAAACATACACCCTCACCAACGATGGCAATGAGCATGCCCGCAATGGATGGCCCAATCAACTTTGCCGTGCTAAGAATAATCGAGTTCAAAGCGATGGCATTGGATAAATCGTCTCTATCATCGACCATATCAACAATAAACGCTTGCCGAGCAGTCAAATCAAAGGCATTGACACACCCCAATATAAAACCGAACACTAACAAGTGCCAAACCTGAATTGTATTGCTCAACACCAAAAACGCCAATAGAATGGCCTGTAACATGGACAAGGATTGGGTCATAAGAAGAATTTTATGCCGATTAACACGATCAACAACTACACCAGCAATGGGACCAATGAGAAAACCTGGCACATGATTAAAAAAGTTAAGTGCGCCTAGCATAACAGCTGAATCTGTCAGTCGATATACCAACCAGTTCATGGCGATGGTTTGCATCCAAGTTCCAATTGTGGAAATGGCCTGACCACTAAAAAATAAACGATAATTACGATGTTCCAAGGCCCTTAGCATAAATTTTATATTTTTCGATACTTTATACAACCCACTCATCACCTTTTTTCATCTTCTATAATACACAAACTCACGAACCTGTACTTTGGTATTTTCCAACCCCCACATTCCATACCTTATAGGCAATGAAGAACATGACCACCCCCACCACAGGAGTGGCATATTGTAACATAGGAGAAAACACATTGTTACTTTCTTTACTTAGGAAAAATTGGGCCGGATAGTAATTGACAAAGGCATAGGGGATAATAAACGTGAGCATGACCTGCACCCAGAAATCATAGATACTGATGGGATAGTTCAAAAAAAACCGCAAACCGTAAATGCCCGTATCAATGACGGCCTTGGATTTTACGATCCAAAAACTCACTGCCCCGCCTAAAATCATAACTGCGGCTTGAATGAGCATCCCACCGACTAAAACCATCATAATACAAGGATTCAACAGGTATATCCCACCACAGTTGCGTGCGTTGTCCAAAGACCACCCCCATATTGCGAGCATTCTCAATGCGATCTTCGTAAGGTTTTAGCCTATTGACTTCCACGCTGCCACTGGTCGGCACTAAAATCCCAACTAGCATTTTGATGGTTGTAGATTTTCCCGCCCCGTTAGGACCAATGTAACTAACAATCTCGCCCTGACCAATGGTAAAAGAAATATCATCAACAGCTCTTTTCAGTGTATATTGACTAGAAAACAAACTTTTGGCCGCCCCAAGTAAACCTTTTTCTCTAGTCTGTATTTTAAAATCTTTCGTTAAATTTGTTACCTCGATCATACGTACACTTCCTGTCGGCTTTTAGTTATTTTAGTTATATTTCCCAGTTGGTGTCTTCACTGAATCAAAATAGTAGAGGTTGTATTCCACCATGATGGAATACAACCTCTATGCAAGAGTAATTTTAATCCCCCAGTCTCTCGCCTATCGGCATCGATATACTGAAAGCTGGTATATGTTTAATTTCTCTTAAGCATCTTATCTAGTCTCTGTGCCATAAACCCTAGTTTGGTGCAATATAGAGAAGATCTTCAGGCTTAACTTTGCCTTTGGGAATTACGCCAGAGTTTTCTAAATCTTGAATCCATGGAAGGACTAAATCTGGAGTAATAACCGTGTCTCCTGCATAATAATGAGTAGCATTAACTGGTACTTTAATCCAGTCTTCTGTCATCTTACGGGCTTCTTCTGGATGGTCATTGGCCCATTTTTGGCCTTTAGTAATGGCTCTAGCAAATTTTTTGATAATATCTGGATGTTTCTCAATAAAATCAATGGTAAAGTAATAATATCCGATGCCCCCACCGACTCCGAAACCAGCGTCTAGACTGTCAGCTATTTTCACCATACCCGCATCTTCCATTGATTTATAAAAAGGAGGATGGACGCCACCCACAGTTACCAGTCCCTGTTTAAGAGCCTGCACGGCCTGCACGTCAGGCATGGTGACCCATTCAATTTTATCCCGGGGAAATTTGTTATGATCGGCAATATTATTAGCCAAGAAATCTGAGCATTGGTTGTTGGTTATAATGGAAAATTTCACCTGTCCTGGCAAACTATTTAAATCAGCAAAGGACTTAATGCCAGGTGTGACATTGGGATTAATGTACCAATTCATATGACGTAGTTTTGGATCCTGATCCGGAGTGGGATCAATTCCGGCTGTAACTACACCTTTGATCTTCGCACCACCCGCTATGGCAACAGCCAAGGAATTTGGATGAGCACCACTAACATCATTGTTGCCATTAAGAATGGATGGAACAACCTGATTGGACTGAGTATCTCCAGTATACACTACCTTGAGGCCTTCTTCTTTAAAAAAGCCTAATTGATCAGTTACAATCCACGGTGTAGAACCGCAAGCCGTTTGGGATATGGTGCGGATGGGATACAAACCATCATCAGACGTTACCTTTGCATCTTGACCAGCTGTTGCTTGTTGATTGCCAAGATTAGCACCATAAGCAATGCCACCTACAATCGCCAAACCAACGATACCTACCAAAAACTTTTTTATGGTCTTTTTATTGGCCATATTAATCTCTCCTTATTTATATAACTCGCCCTAATACTCAGGGGTACTTTCTTTCCAACTTACTAATTTGTGTTCCAATTTTGTAAATAAATAATTCAAGGTCAGACCAAGGGCTGATATGGTAACGGTCGTAGCGAATAGCTTAGGGATTTGATAGTTGTTTTGCGCATTAAATACTAACCACCCCAAGCCACTACTGGCACCAATCATCTCGGCAGCGATGAGCATAAAAAAGGCTGTGGCGCAACTGGTTTTAAGGCCATGAAAGATGCCAGGGGATGCTGCCGGCAAAACAACTTTAAAAAACATTTCTTTACCACCAACGCCCATGGAACGAGCCGACTTAATCAGCAGTTCATCCACATTTTTAACACCAGTGATAGTATTAAGTAAAATTGGCCATAAGCAAACCCAAAAAATCATGGTGACCTTAGAGATCTCTCCAATACCAAAGAGCAAAATAAAGACAGGAAATAAAGAAAAAGGATTCACTTCCGCCAACAACCGGAGTACAGGAGTTACAATCCGTTCAAAAAGATGAAACCAGCCTCCTAAGAAGAAACCTAAGGGAATGCCAATCAGGGCCGCAAACACAAAGCCAAATAACGCCCTAAACATACTGATTTTAACATGTGTGATTAAAACACCACTCGCCATTAAATCCCATAAGGTACTTAAAACAACCGAAGGCGGTGAAATAAAAGTCTCTGGCACCCAGCCGACTCTAGGGGCGATCTCCCAAAGAGCGACAAAGGCAATAATCGAGATACTATCATACAAAAAGCTACCAATCTTCCTTAACACATTGTTACCTCTTACCCCACTTTTCTCTTTTATTTCTATTTTTGCTATTGTCTTTTCCCTTGATTTTCCCAATGTCACTTCCATATTGGCTTCCCCCTTTACCTTATTCGCACTACAATATCGTTACACATACTAATTACTTTTTTTACTAGCCTCTGGTTTCCAATCTAAAATACTTGCTTCTAAAAAATCAATGGAATAGGTGATCAGTGCACCAAGGACGGCGATGGATATAACGCCCGCAAAGAGGCGGGGAATAATATTATTCACAGCCGAGTTATGAATGAGCCACCCAAGACCAGCACTGGCACCAATAACCTCAGCAGCCATTAACATGAGAAAGGCATGTGTTGCACCGGTGCGTATACCAGTGAAAATAACGGGCGCTGCGCCTGGCAAAATCACTTCTTTAAAAATGGTAAATCGACCAGCACCCATGGAACGAGCACTTTTAACGTAAAGGGGATCTAACTGACGAATACCAGCAATCGTAGTAAAAAGTAGTGGCCAAATGCTGGACCAAAAAATAATACTGACCTTGGCACCTTCACCAATGCCAAAAAACAGAATAAAAATTGGAAATAATGAAAAACCATTAATTTGCCCCAGTACACGTAGTAATGGCCTTAATTGCCTTGACAATGCTGGGAAAACGCCCCCTAATAAAAAGCCTAAAGGTATACCAATGGCAACAGATAAAGCCAGACCAATAAAGATTCTTTGTAGACTTGCCGCAACGTGGATAAAAAGTCCACCGCCCACCGTAGCAAGAGTCCATAAGGCCCCTAGCACGACTGTCAAGGGTGGAATAAACTGTGCATCTACCACTCCAATTCGTGGTAATATTTCCCACAAAGCGAAAAATGTAATAATGCCGGAAAAATCAATTAACCGTTCTCTTATATTAACTAGATACTCATTCATAATATTTTTCCTCCTTGTTACCAAATAATTGTTGTCCCAGGCAAGTGGCTTGCAACACAGTGTTCATTGTTTTCCACTGCCTTTTCCTTACAGAGCTTAAACAATCGCAAACCATATGGAACCACCTCCTTAATAACAAAATAAACCGAAGGCTACAGAGATAGCAACGCTATCTGTAGCCTTCAGTTTCTATAGCTGATCAGCTTCTTTTGTACAATATGTTTTTCAATTTGTCAGTATTGGATGTTTATATTTCTCTGCGTATTTAAAAATAAAAAGGCTGAAAAGAGATTTCTTACAACAAGAAATTTCTTACCAGCCTTTAGTTTTTTTACTAATCAGCGCAAGAGAAAATATACTTTTTTTTATTATACTAAAGAGCAAGGAGAAATGCAAGTAAAAATGTAAGTTTTTCTAAAGTAAATGAACGCTTTAGAAAACAATCAATCTTTTAACACATTTATCAATTCTTCTTTTATCTTCTTCATTTTTACTAATAGCTCATATGCTTAATTTAAACCCAAAGTTCCTTGAATAATAGTACTTTAGGTCAGTAGACACTAAAAATATTAAGTATATAATTAAAACTAACAATTCTTGCTGATTAGGAAAACTAAAGGCTGGAAAGTGGTAATAACCACTTCCCAGCCTTTTTGACTGGTTATTATTTCGGTGCAATATAGAGAAGATCTTCAGGCTTAACTTTTCCTTTTGGAATCACACCAGAGTTTTCCAAATCTTGAATCCATGGAAGAACCAAATCTGGAGTAATTACAGTATCACCTGCATAATAGTGAGTCGCATTAACTGGTACCTTAATCCAGTCTTCGGTCATCTTGCGAGCCTCTTCTGGATTTTCATTAGCCCATTTTTGTGCTTTAGTTATGGCCCGAGCAAATTTCTTAACAGTTTCTGGATTCTTTTCAATATAGTCAGTAGTAAAGTAATAATATCCAATACCCCCGCCGACACCAAAACCAGCATCTAGACTGTCAGCAATTTTTACCATGCCTGCATCTTCCATTGATTTATAATAAGGAGGATGTACGCCACCGACAGTTACCAGTCCTTGTTTCAGAGCCTGGACTGCTTGCACGTCAGGCATAGTCACCCATTCAATTTTATCGCGGGGAAATTTGTTATGATCGGCAATATTATTAGCTAAGAAATCTGAGCATTGATTGTTGGTTATAATAGAAAATTTGACCTGCCCTTGTAAGCTATTTAAATCGGCAAAAGACTTGATGCCAGGCGTGACATTAGGATTGATATACCAATTCATATGACGTAGTTTGGGGTCTTTCTCTGGAGTGGGATCAATGCCGGCAGTAACCACACCCTTAATCTTAGCACCGCCAGCAATGGCCACGGCCAAGGAATTAGGATGAGCACTACTCACATCATTGTTACCGTTAAGAATAGATGGTACAATTTGGTTAGACTGGGTATCTCCCGTATAGACTACCTTGATTCCCTCTTCTTTAAAGAATCCCTTTAAATCAGCTACAACCCATGGTGTAGAGCCGCAAGCCGTTTGGGATATAGTACGGATGGGTATCAAGCCATCTTCAGACTTTGCTGATGCATCTTGACCGGCCGTTGCTTGCTTATTGCCCAGATTGGCACCATAAGCAATGCCCCCGACGATTGCCAAACCAACAATCCCCGCTAAAATCTTTTTTATTGTTTTTGCATTAGCCATAATAATCTCTCCCTTTTTATATCTTTAAAATCAGTTTTTTTAACTACTTTACCCAATCACCTCTTTGTACTCCTCCTGGTATTTAAAAATAAAAAGGCTGGAAAGGCATTTCTTTTTACAAGAAACGCCTTACCAGCCTTTAGCTTGTTAGCTAACCAGCGTAAGGAGAAATATATATATTTTCTTTATTATACTAAAAAAAATCCAAAATGCAAGTTATTTTTTTGAAAATTTTTAAGACCATACGACTATTTTCTTTTCAATATATTTTACTACTGTATCAATTGTTAAACTTAATAGGGCAATGACAATAGCTGCTGAAAAAATCCATTCGATATTATAATTTTCCTGACTATTTATTACAAACCAGCCTAACCCAGAACTGGAGCCCATCATCTCCGCAGGAATGAGGAGAAAAAATGCATAGCCAGCACTTAAGCGAAGTCCTGTAAAAATAGCCGGTGCCGTCGCGGGCAATACAACTTTATAAAATAAGGCCCAACGCCCCAAACCAAATGAACGTGCCGCTTTCAATAACACGGGGTCCACGTTGCGTACGCCAGCGGCCGTATCAAGCAAAATTGGCCAAATACATATCCATGTTATAATGGCAAGCTTAGTGGCTTCACCAATTCCCAAAAATAAAATAACCACATGAAAAAGTATATAAGGATTGGCTTGAGCCGCAATGCCAAACAAAGGTGCCAAAACCATCTCTGTTTTTCGAAACCATCCGCCCATGATAAACCCTAGAGGAACTCCAATGATAATGGCAATGGCTAACCCCCCAAGCGCCCGTTGTAAACTAATTTCAATATGCATGAGGAGAGGACCTGAGATCAATAAGTGTTTAATTGCTAAAACAACATTAGAAAATGCTGGGATGAACTGAGCATTTAGTATGCCTAAACGAGCCATTATTTCCCACACTAAAACAAAAATGACAATGCCAATTGTATTGATGTATACCTGTCCCAGTGTCTTCATTAAATCCACCCTCTCTATTTTCTTATTTCACTATTCGCCTGCACTGTAATTTCCAACACTCTCCTCCATTTTATGTCCTGGCGGGTGCTGCATGTTACTATGATCCACTGCGCGTGGCGTGGATGAATTTTTCGCCCGTGCTGAATTGACAAGTTTTATTTCATAGCTACCCAATAAAAAGATGACCATGACCATTCCTGCCACGGCGGGAATATAATAAGGATTTGGTTTCCTTGACTGACTAGCCGTTATTTGAGAGGACGATCCATTATCGAATATTTCTACAGATTGTTGCCAAAATGCACTGTTTTTTTCCATCCGTAAAATGATCTGGTTAATAAACACGCCTAGCAAAATAATAAATAACCCTGCGGCATACATGCGAGGAATTTGGGACATCATGGCAGAGGCATGAACCAGCCAACCAAGTCCCGCTTTTGCGCCTAACATTTCAGCCGCAATGAGCATAAAAACCGACATCTGTACACCAATGCGCACACCTGTAATGATGGTGGGTAATGCCGCTGGCAAAAGAACCTTCCGCATTAACACATACTCTGAAACATTCATAGAACGAGCCGTTTTGATCAATAAAGGGTCAACCGTACGAATGGCGGTAATGGTATGAAACAAAATTGGCCACATAGTCACTAAGGCAATAATCATCAATTTCATAATTTCCCCAATACCAAAAAACAGTAGAAACAAAGGGGCTAAGGAAAAGGGGTTGATATTACTTAGCAAACGAAAGAGAGGATCCAAATACTTGAGAGTCACTGGATGCCAAGCGCCTAGCATAATGCCGACTGGCAGAGCAACAACGCTGGCTAATAATAGCCCTAGTACGGCTCGCCATAAGCTAACAATCAGTTGGGTATATAAAACGCCTTGGTCCCAAAGTTTGTATCCAGCACTCAGCACATCAGACAGTGGCGGAAGGAACTGGGGATCAGCCCAACCAACACGGGGAGCTATCTCCCACAACAGGACAAACAGAAACAAACCAGATCCTCTTATTATCATATTCTTCACTTTATTATCTCCTTTCTTTCTATGAATTCTCGGCCGCAGTCGTAAACATGTACCACTCACTCCATACATTGCCATACCCCACTCGGTAATGATACGTAGTGCCAGGTTTTAACTTAGTTAGATTTACCGTATGCTTACTCATATTGCCACCATGGGTGGAGATTTTTTCTACCGTTGCCGTAACCGTTCTAACGTCATAGGGAAAGGGTTTTTTTTCATTATGCACCACATGTTGTAACTGTCCAATGTCAGCATCATAATCCATGATCCATGTGATGGTCTGATTTGTTCGCGGATCATCGCTCAGTGGCAAAGTAATATGTTCTGGGGTGGCAGTGCCGAGGGGTACTGAGGAAAAAAGTAACACACTGGGAATCCCCATCAAGATAAAGACTAAGCTCATGATCCATAAAACATGAACAACTCTTTTCTTTAACATATAACCTCCTCCTTAAGAATAAAACGGTCTAATGGCAAAAAGTCTCTCTTCTTTGAAATTCCTATTATTGATAAATAAACCGCAAAAGGCCTAGGCCTTTTACGGTTTATTTCCGTGTTCAAATTACTGTATTTCTTAGTACCAGTATTTACTTTTATCATCTGTCAAATCTTTAAACAGAACCGTTGATAAATACCTCTCACCTGTATCAGGCAACAACACGACAATTGTTTTGCCTTCATTCTCTGGACGCCTAGCAATATGAGCAGCAGCAAAAGCCGCAGCACCTGAAGAAATGCCAACTAGCAGACCTTCTTCTCTGGCTAGTACCCGAGACGTATCGATGGCTTCCTCATTGGTTACTCTATAAATTTCATCCACCACTTCACGGTTGTAAACCTTGGGGACAAAACCAGCACCGATGCCTTGAATTTGATGAGGTCCAGGATTGCCACCTGATAAAACTGGAGAATTATCAGGTTCAACGGCAATAATCTTGACGTTTGGATTTTTCGCCTTAAGCGCTTCCCCAACGCCTGTTACGGTTCCTCCCGTGCCCACACCAGCCACAAAGATATCAACCTTACCTTGTGTATCAAGCCAAATTTCTTCGGCGGTGGTTTCGCGATGAATGGCCGGATTGGCAGGATTATTAAATTGTTGCAAGATAACAGCATTAGGAACTTGCACAGAAAGTTCTTCGGCTTTGCGGATTGCACCTTTCATACCATCAGCACCTGGTGTGAGTACTAATTCAGCGCCGAGGGCCTTAAGCAATGTTCGCCGCTCAATGCTCATGGTATCAGGCATGGTCAATACAATCTTATAACCTTTCGCCGCCGCCACAAAAGCCAAAGCAACACCTGTGTTACCACTTGTGGGTTCAATAATGACAGAGTCTTTTTTAAGTACACCTGTTTTTTCAGCATCTACAATCATTGCATTACCAATTCTATCTTTCACACTACCCAAGGGATTAAAATATTCAAGTTTAAATAATAACTCACCTTTCACTCTGGCCAATTTTGAGAAAGCATTTGGTCGTAGCAGGGGAGTATTGCCGATCAGTTCCGTTAGATTATCTACAATAACAGCCATTAAATTTCCTCCTTAAATTTTTATTTAGTTTTTCAGTTTGGTGGTGCTTCTTTAATGTTTTCAAAAGGATCAGTGTCATACCATATCTGTTTAAATGGCAATGCAAGGTTTGACGATATTTTTTTGGAGAAGGACGTATTTTTAAGTACCTTCGCCACTTTTCTGGCAAGTTCATATGCACCGGAATACCCAATATAATTAATAGACTGACCATATAAAGGAATAGAAGGAATACCGGCCTTGGTTATCCAAGCATTAGCGCCTCCATGACCGACGTAAACGTCAGGTTTAAGTTTCTTAAGAAGGACTAATTCTTCGGCTGGTTGCCCTGGTGCTACGTGAATAACAGCCTCCTGATCGTTAATATCATCAATCATGGGAATAGCAAAACGGTCAAAATTATGTGGTTTTAAACCGATAACGTTCATACCTAATGAAGTCTGATAAAACTCCGCTGTTGTAAAGATGCGAGCTTCACCTCCACCTACATAAATACGTTTACCTTCCAGTTGCTTTTTAAATGGTACCAGAGCTTCTTCAAGTTGGGTTGTCTCCAGGGTAATCAGCTTTTCCACTTCCTCTTCAAGATGGAAGAAACTAGCAACTTGACGCAACCACTGATTGGTATTTTTAATGCCAATCGGCAGAGTATCCATCATATATTCGGTACCAAAACGTTCTTTAAGATGACCAACTAAATAATCATCATGAGTAGCGCAAATACTGACATTCAGGGCGGCTTCACCAATCCGTGAAATGTCTTCAATACTAGAGTATAAAGGCAATACACGAACCTCAAGACCAAGTGCAGTCAAAAGTCTAGTTAATTCTACTTCATCGCCTTTACTATTAGACCCTACATTAAGCAGATTGACAATCTTATTATCAAGTTTTCTTTCGACTTCATGCTGAGTATCTTCAGGCAGAACACTGTCATATCTGGCAACAGGTTCAATTAATTTACGCAATACGCCATGGTAAGCAGAATCGTAACCTGTAGCGACAAACTTACTTTTAAACCCTTCACAATGGACTGGTACGACTTTAGCCACAAGTTGCCTACCAAGCTCATCCAGTAGACCATCAATATCATCACCAATAATGCCTGGCACACAAGTATTACCAACGATAATGGCATCAGGACGGTATTCTTTTTCGGCATATAAAACGGCTTCACGCAATTTTTCAATGCCACCTGAGATAACATCGTTTTCATCCAAGTTGGTATGTATCCAGATGTTATCAGTGCTTGGTTTTAATTTCAAGGCACTAGCCGTTTTTCTAAAACCAGCTACGCCCAAGTTGGTCGAAGCACAACCAAGTGGACCATGAATAATAATGACTACGTTTTGGAAACTGCTGACAATACCCAAAGCTAAGTTTAATTGGCATCCGCCACCTTGTGCAAACTTTCTACTATTGTGTTTGGTACAACTGTTGCCCATACCAACTTTTAAACTATTACAAGAACCACCAAAAGCATTACAAGCTTCGATTCGTTCTTCCCTTGTCGGTGGTTCCTCAGCTCCCAAATAATTATACGTAAGACCTTCGGTCAATTTAGACATTGCCATTCCTCCTATTATCGATTACTTACAAGTGCTGAAAAAATATCTTCAGTGAGGGATAGAGCACCCCTGTACCCAGTATAACCTTTATCAAGAACCACTCTGTTGGTGATGGGGAAAGCAACAGGCAAAAAGGTTGCTCCAATTTTTTGTGCCGTACTTCCTTCAAGGCTACTACCAATCAGGAAGGCAGGACCTAGTTCATCATAATATTTATCATTATTATTATCGGGCCAGCTCTGTCGAATGTGCTTCAAAAGTTGTCCAGCATGTTCTTCAAAAATCACAGTGGGTTTCGTTTCGGAAGCTAGCTCCTTAAACTTCAACGCATATTCTTCTCTACTTTCATCATCAATGGTATCATTAAGAACAACAAGATGAGGAACCCAGCCCAAATCGTCGGCTAGAAAACTAGTCAGTGAAAAAGCATAATTGACATCCGTGGAAATGATAGCATATCTTTGCAAATCAATATCACTGTAGATATCCAAAATTCTTTCTATATAACTATAATAATAGGCTTTTTCCTCAGCAATCAGTGTATCAACGGCTTCTGGATCAAGGCCTAACTCTTCACTGACTTTATACAAAAATGCATTGGTTGTGGTCTCACCAATGGGAAGATCAGTGGTAATATAGGGAATCTCATGTTCTTCCGCAAACACCTTGGCCGTATCAATGCCATAGTTATCGGAAAAAACAATGGTTAAGGCTGCATCTCCGTAATTTTTTATTTTTTCCACCGTTTCACCATCACCAAAAAAGCTGTTAACTTTAAGACCTAATTTATTGAGTAATCTTTTGATTCCCCGAATATTCCCTCGAAAAAACACATCTTGCCCAGGGACAATTCCTAGAATATTGACTGTCTTGTTATCCTTGATTGCTTTCTTTTCAACAAGCTCAGCAGCGATGGTGCTGAGCACGGCATCATACCCTTTATAACTGTTGCCCAAAAAGCCAGGTGTATTGGCAACAAGCACTGTTGCCTCACCATTCTTGAAGCGATTGGTCACACCGACAGCATCATCACCAATAATTTCGACTTGGCAACCCGTTACGACAAAATAAAGGTCGGCATCCAGTGCTTTGATAGTACTATCAATCTGCTCTTCCAGCCGTTCTTCACCGCCAAAAACAATATCTTTCTCAACAATGCTTGAGGTGGGAATCATTGTCCCACCGCAATAACCAGTACCTTTGTAACCACCTGCCGTGTTATAGGTATTGGACAAGGCAGCGGCACAACCGCCAGAGGAATGGACAATGGGAACGGCTCTGTGTATGGACGATAGAGTCACAATGGCACCGCCAAGGGCGCAGGTGAATTTTGGGCGTTCAATAAAAGTCGACATTTGCTAACCTCCAAATAGAATAATATTTAATTATGAGTCATCATCACCAAGGAAGCGAAACCTTTTTGCGGCAAAGATATATAGTTATTCCTTATATACCTAAAAAAAGAGATCAAACTACAATGTTGTAGTTTAACCTCTTTTTTTTAAAGCCAGTTAATCGCCCAATTAATACTGTATTCATTTACCAGATCCAATAGTCACTATTTGCTCCGTGAAATGTAGTAAAGTACTTCCTATAGATTATAGAATACATGTCATTCTTCATTCTGTCAATAGTTTAAAAAAAAGTCGGAATTTTATAAATTTTAATTTTAAATATCATCCATTTTATCAATTTAATTGTAATTTATCGTCTCTATTTTTTTAAATTAGGATTGAATTCGTTAGTATAGATTTGAGCTGGTTTTATACCGCTTTTTATTTCCCCAAACTCAGTTAACAGATCAATCCAGACTGTTACTGAGTCATCTGTAATAAGACCATCAGGAGCAAAATAGCGTATTTGCACTTTCTTCGGATCTATATTAGCTCTTTTGGCTGTGATTTCGGTGGCTTTCTGTTTATTTTCATTCTGCCAATTAATCGTTTTCGCCATAGCTGCAACAAAACGTTTTACCACATCAGGTTTTTCCCCAATAAATTTTTCACTAAAATACAAAGGAGTCCCACCAGCGATCGTACCCCACGGCTCAAAATCGCTAAACAGATAATCAAATTCCGAACTTTTCTTAAGGTCAGCAGGAAGTCGATTAAATCCAGCTATGTCCACGTCACCTTGACGCAACGCTTGTTCCATGAGCGTCTCAGGCATGATGATAATATTAATTTGACCTCTTGGATCCTGTACGCCACCTGTCCGTATATACCCATATGGAATATACTCATTGCAGCCACCATAAGCAGATATGGCGAGTTTTTTGCCTAGCACATCTAGGGGGCCTTTTATGGGGCTGTTTTTCCTTGTGATATACGTATGATGAGGTATTTCTTCACTGGTTTCCGACTGAGCTACCACCGCCTTGATCTTAGCACCAGCGGAAATCCCGGCGATGGTCCGATTGACATGAGCGCCCCCCACATCAATTTTCCCAGCCACAACCGATGCAACTAACTGCCCAGGAGGAACAACGCCCACATAATTCAGTTTAATGCCTTGTTCTTCAAAAAATCCCAGTTCTTCGCCAACCCAATAGAGTACAGTTGAAGTAATATCGGCAGGAGTCGGCACCCTAATTTCATCATATTTTTTTCCGTTAGCCCCTTCACCAGTTTGTTTGATTTGACCATCCTTCCCACAGCCAGCAATTAAAACTACTAACATTCCCATCACCACAGCTACAGTTGTTAACTGAGTTTTCAGCCTTTTGTTCATTGATAGCAGCCTCCATACAATCTACTTTTATCCACATATTTTACAATACAATTTCTAGTTTATTGTTTCTTGTTTGTTGAGTTGTTATCTAAGTAGTCCCTTTAGGTGAAATTTAATGATGCCCCCAGTGACAAAAAGGCTAGGGATTTTTATCCTTAGCCTTCAGTGTGATAACTGACAAACTGGAACTCACTATTTATTGATTGGCAAGTACGAGGGATGTGGTGGGACTATGAAAGCATTTCAACAAACGCCTTCACCCGCGTAAGTACTTGACCTGAGGGAGCCCCCACTTGAAAAGAACCTTCTAGATTAATACTAGGTACACCTTTCTTATGGAAATAATCTCGCCACATCTCACGATCCACGCTAGCAAAGGAACAACCAATGTAACCATACATCACCAAACCACGGGCCTTTAACTTATTAATTTCCAGCTCAATAACATTACGAGCATAAACTCCAGCACCCGCTCCTTGATTATCGTAGACATAACGAGCCAAGGCCTCTACTGGCGGTATATCTTCCCGGTAATTTTTAAAAGGAACACTTCTAAAGCCAAGTAAGGCACCACCCGACTGATCAATGGCTTCGTAAATACCAAACTCCTGCCCAGTACCGCCGGCCCACACCAAAGGAATAACCTTTTTTAATTCTAATTCATTAATAGGCTCGACTTCTAGTTCAGCAATCAAAAGATCTAAGGTTTCTTCAAACTCTTCTGGCTTACCAAAATAATTATTCAATCCCACATTGAGTAATAGTATCATCGGTAAACTACGGATGTAGAAGGGATGCTTCAGTCTTAATTCTAGAATCTGCCGTGCCTTACCAAGTAAGCGATTTTTACGTCTAAGTTCAATTGTCAATTTTTCTTCATCAATTGTAGGGCTACCTGTCAGCCACTCCATGGTTCCGTAAATTTGCTTAATAAAAAAATCAATGAGTTGTTCTAATCGTTTACCATTGACGTTTCCACCCCGATACGTCACATCAATGGCATGAACATCATACCCTTCCCTTTTCATAATTTCCCAGGCCAAGTTATAGGGCTCGCAAGCTGAGCTACTACCTAAAATACGCTTAATACTGGAACCATCTTTACGTCGGTGCCATTGGCCAACCGTGCATTTAACCATGGAACACGTTTCTACAGGAAATTGATAATAATCTTCGGCTATCAGCATCATCTCCCGATCACTCAGCCGTCCCATTTCGCCATAAGCCACGGGTATGGTATTGGCAGAGTATAATAATTGAACTTGCCACCCTTGACCACCAGCCCAGACTGCATTCTTCTTCCCCTCTTGATAGGCTTTTTCAGCGTCAGCAACATAGGACATGGAAAGATCCAGCAACTTACCAATAGCCTTTGAATAGCCATGAACTTCTTTCGTGTACTTCACATAATCAAGTTGACTTTCCACTTCTTCAAATTTCATGCACTATAACTCCCCTTTCTGCTAGCGAGCCGTGGTGGCTAACTCTTCCTCTTCCACCGGCAGGGCAGTTGCCACACTGCTCTGAGCAATCACCGCCGCACCAAGAGCACCTGCGTAGATGGCATTCAGCTTAACTTCACTAATGGTATGGCCTAACACTTCTTCTAGAGCTTTCTTCATACCCGCATTGTTGGAAACGCCTCCTGTGAAGACTAAATCAGCCTCCAATCCAATACGGTTAAATAAATTGCGAACCCGGCGAGCTGTGGCGATATGAATGCCAGCGGCAATATCTGCCCGCGTTGCCCCCTTAGCTTTGAGTGAAATAATTTCAGATTCAGCAAATACCACGCACTGACTACTTATATCCGACGGTTTAGTTGCTTTTAGCGCTTCCTTTCCTAGTTCCTCAGTCGTCAATTCTAACATCTGGGCTGTTTTCTCCAAAAAACGTCCTGTGCCCGCAGCGCATTTATCATTCATGATAAATTCAACGACTTTGCCAGTTTTCGGATCAACGCGAATGGCTTTGGAGTCTTGCCCACCAATATCCACGATGGATTGCACCTTGGAATTTAAGTAATGGGCTCCCATGGCATGACAAGAAATTTCGGTGACAATTTTGTTTTGCACATTCCCAAATTCTAGAGATATGCGGCCATAACCAGTACCAACAATGTATTTAATATCATCAATGGTCAATCCTGATTGCTTTAGAAGATCTTTAAATAACTTATCAGCCGTTTGCTGGGTAAACACGGCTGTCGGGGTAATGGAGGTATATATTTTTCCATCCGTCAGTAATACCGCCTTTCCTGTCCGAGAACCGATATCAATACCAATAACTCGGTCATCAGTGATATGGCCAACCAGTTTTTTATCAAGAACTTCTATTATCTTTTGCATGACTCCTCACTCCTCATTATGTTTTTCTATGCTAAGAAAGCATCTCAACGAAGGCCTTTACCCTGGTTAATACCTGACCAGATGGTGCCCCAACTTGAAATGATCCCTCTAGATTAATACTGGGGATACCTTTCTTGTGAAAGTAATCCCGCCACATTTCCCGGTCTATACTCGCAAAGGAACAACCAATGTAGCCATATAAGACCAGTCCACGGGCATTGAGGCGATCAATTTCTTGTTCCAGAACATCACGTACATAAACACCAGCTCCTGCGCCTTGATTATCATACACATAGCGGGCTAATGCTTCGACTGGTGGTACATCCTCTCGATAATTTTTGAAAGGAACACTCCTAAGACCTAGTAATGCACCACCAGCCTGGTCAATGGCTTCGTAAATGCCGAACTCTTGCCCAGTACCTCCTGCCCAGACCAAGGGAATAACCTTTTTCAATTCTAATTCGTTGATTGGCTCAGCTTCTAGTTCTTCAATCAGGAGATCCACCACGGCTTCAAACTCTTCTGGTTTACCGAAATAACTATTCAAGCCTACATTGAGGAGCAAAATCGTTGGTAAACTGCGCAGATAAAAAGGATGCTTCAGTCGTAATGCTAAAATCTGTCGCACTTTACCCAGCAAACGGTTCTTACGTCTAATTTCGATTTTTAATTTTTCTTCATCAATGACCCGACTTCCTGTCAACCATTCCATCGTTCCGTAAACCTGTTCTACAAAAAATTCAATCAGTTGTTCTAACCGCTTACCCTTGACATTCCCACCCCGGTAAATTACATCAATGGCATGAACATCATAACCCTCTTTTTGCATAATTTCCCAAGCTAGATTGTAAGGTTCGCAACCCGAGCCATTACCTAAAATACGTTTAATACTAGAACTATCTTTACGCTTGTGCCATTGTCCAACGGTACATTTAACCATAGAACACGTTTCTACGGGAAATTGATAATAGTCTTCGGCAATCAGCATCATATCCCGATCACTCAACCGTCCCATTTCACTAAAGGCTACGGGAATGGTATCAGCCGCATATAAGAGCTGTACTTCCCAGCCATATCCCCCACACCAGATGGCCTTCTTTTTTCCTTCCTGATAGGCTTTTTCCGCATCGGCAACATAAGACATGGAAAGGTCTAATAATTGACCAATGGCTTTAGAATAACTATGAACCTCTTTCGTATATTTCACATAATCAAGCTGGCTTTGCACTTCCTCGAATTTCATTCAAATCAACCCCTCTTTCTCCCAACACTTCAATGAAGGCTTCTAATCTTGTTCGTAATTGTCCTTGGTCACTTGTGGAGTAATCAATGGGGACTTCTAACACAGGGATGCCCAGATCCTGGTAGTGTTTGAAAAACTCATGTTTAACTTGACCATAACATGGGCAAAATTTCAGATAAACATATAAAATACCGTCAACCTTATAATCCTGAGCCATTTGACCAGAGATCGTCACCCGATCTTCTAAGGGTTTCATGCGTGTGCACGGTGATTGATCTAAATAACCATCGGCCAGTGCTTTATAAGGATCTCCATCTTCATTAATGGTAAAACTAACATTACGTACACCAGTACAATGGTCTTCCACCACAATGCGAGCACCAATCTCATCTTCGATCAAATCAAAAAGCCTGCGATCACCGTCAGCCACAATGCCACCAGCCATCATCAGGCGAATCCGTTTGGCACCTTTTTCAGGTACTGCTGCCAGCGTATCGTACACTGTGCCAAACAGTACCAATAGGTCTTCTGGTGGTAAATAGTAATAGCCCTTTATTAACTCAAGGAAATCTTTACCCGTCAAGGGTGGATTATCTCGTTTGCGTAATTCGGAAATTTTCTTGAGCAGAGTGCGAATTTTATTATACAGTTTAATCTGTCCACGGACGGCTTCCTCTGTAACAATATTACCTGATAAAGCTTCTAAGTCTTCCTTGAAATTTATAATCTCAGTCCGGTAATAGTCCCGAGAGGATTCTACATGGCGTAGTCGCGGCAAGATGTAAATATCGCTAGGCGCGAAAAAGTCCCCAATGGCCTCGCCCACTTTTTTGATACAATCGCAGGTATAGAAGGTATAAACTTTATCCAAAGATTTGTATAAAGGGTCTCCTTCTTTAAAGGCGCCAAGGATACTTTTAGTGAAATCGCAAAATACACTTTGGGTAATTTGCTCGCCACTGGCGACCTCTTCCGTATTCCCCATTTTAAATAGTCTGACCTGGGATACTCCGGCAGCATTAATCAGCTCTAGAGGCGTGTAGGTGCATAAATAACCTACTTTCTTTTTCCCATTAGCACCAGTGATAATATCTTCTTGTTGTTTCGTGATGCGCGTTTCTAGTTCTGTAAGATCGAGAGCATAACTAGCTTCGTCATCGGTTGCACCGAACTGTACAACGCCACCTTCAAAACTTTGGGCATGAATTGCGGCGCCAAGAGCCCCCGCAAAGATAGCATCGATTTTCGTAGGGCTAATGGCATGGCCCAGCAAATCCTCAAGGGCTTTTTTCATGCCTACATTGTTCGAAACCCCACCTGAAAATGCCAGTCCTGGTTCGATACCGACCCGGCTCAGCAGATTGCGTACCCGCCGCGCCGTAGCAAAATGGATACCAGCGGCGATATCTTCCCGCGATTCTCCTTTTGCCCGCAGTGAAATGACTTCGGATTCAGCGAATACTACGCACTGACTGCTGATCTCAGAAGGATTTTGGGCTTTCACAGCTTCTGGCCCTAATTCACTTAGATCATAATCGAGTAATTGAGCGACTTTTTCTAAAAACCGCCCAGTACCAGCGGCGCATTTATCATTCATGACAAATTCAGTGACCCTACCTGTCTCAGAATCAACTTTTATGACTTTTGAATCCTGTCCACCAATATCGATGATGGTTTTTATATCCGAATTAAGATAATGATTTCCAACACCATGACAGGAAATTTCTGTAACGATTTGGTGAGGAATATTAAAATTCATTGCCACCCGGCCATAACCAGTACCCACAATATAGGAGATCTCTCCTTCGGTTAGCGCCGCTTCTTCTAATAATTCGGCAACAAGTTCATTGGCTGTATCTTGCATATTAATACCAGTCGGCGTCATAGCAGTATAAAGTTGACCATTAGCTAGCAGTACAGCTTTACCTGTCCTCGAACCAATATCAATACCAATTACCTTGGCAACTGTGATATTCTGAGTAACTTTCTCATCTAGTACGTCTTCAATTTTCATGTACATTCACTCCTATTTTTATTTTAGGCAAACATCAAATTTTCTCTGTGACTCCTTTCCATTTAGTACAATATTTTTCAAATTCCACAATTAAGTAATTCACTGTCATTCCTAAGATAATCAATACCAGAATGCCAGCATACATCGTCGGAATTTCATACTTGTTTCTGGCGTCAAAAATTAAAAAGCCCAACCCGGCACGGGCTCCCAACATTTCAGCCGCTACGAGAATAATAATTGAATGAGTTGCGCTAATTCTTAGCCCAGAAATTATGGAGGGTACTGCCGCTGGCAAGATTACTTTTTGGAATAAAGCATAAGTAGATATTGACATTGATTTAGCTACTTTTATCAATATGGGCTCTACATTCCTAACACCTGCAATGGTATTAATCAAGATTGGCCATATACAACCCCAAAAAATAATACCAATTTTGGACAATTCACCTAACCCAAAGATAAGAATAAAGACTGGATAAAGAGCTAGTGTAGCAGTATTCCTAGATATTTGAATCAGTGGGTCAACAATGCTCTCGAAACTTTTAAACCATCCCATGAAAATGCCCAGTGGAATTGCAACGAGTATCGACAACGAAAAGCCCAGCATGGAGCGCTGTAAACTAATCAGCAAATCGTCAAATAATTCACCTGAAACAATCAAATGAATCAATCCCAGAATGACATCACTAAATGGCGGTAAACTACGAGGATCAACGAGCCCCACTGATGGAATAACTTGCCATAATAAAATAACACTTCCTATGGCGATTGACTTTCTAATCAATCGCCACCACTTTTCGTAGTAGATAGTTATCATTTTTTTACCACCCCCACACTATGTTTTTCAAAGAATCATGTACGCTACTCAATATCATGTGTTTTTTCCTGCCACCTTGTTAGCCGCCCTTCCAAACTAACCAACAGATAATTCACCAACACACCAATTGCTGAAAGCATAATAATACCTGCATACATTTCCGGTATGGCATATCGTTCTTCCATGTAAAAAATCATAAAGCCCAGACCAGCATTGGCACCTATCATTTCGGCAGCCACCAGTATTAGAATAGAATTAGAAGCGCTCAGTCGAAGCCCCATCAAAATATATGGCAATGATCCTGGAATGACTACTTTGTACAACAGCCCAAAATTGGATACTCCCATTGATCTGGCTGCTTTTATTAAAACTGGATCGGTATTTTTAACTCCTGTAATCGTGTTCAGCAATGCTGGCCATAATGTCCCCCAAATAATAATGGCTGTTTTTGACACTTCGCCTAACCCAAACAGCAACAAAAATACAGGGTAAAGGGCGAGTACTGAGGAACTGCGACAAGCTTGTAATACGGGATCTACTATTTCTTCTAACTTGCTGTACCATCCCATAAAAATCCCTAAAGGAATGGCTATTCCCACACCAATAATGAACCCAATAAAGGAACGGTTAAAACTGACTAAAAAATGTCTGTTCATGTCACCTGAAGTGATGAGATGAATTAACTTATCCAACACATCACTAAAGGCAGGCAGAAGGAATGGATCAATGAATCCTAGACGAGGCATTGCCTCCCATAATACAAGCACAATTGCAATAGCAATTGTTTTTTTCAGACCCCATGCTAAGTATTTCCAGGAGAGTTTTAATATGTTATTATTCCTAGTATTTTTACTTTTACTATAAAATTTGCGGAAACTATTTCCCACAATTTCGCTCATATCCCCATCTCCCTCTTTTAACATACTACCTCTTGAGCACGCCAGTTCGTGACAATAGTAAAGAAAGCTCAGGCTTGCTCCAAGCCACAACGCAAGCTAAATTTCTAGTTACTCTTACTTGGAATCGAAAATTTGATATATTTTTCGATTTCGTAAAAAAGAAAAGCCAAAGACGTCATCACGTCTCCAGCTCTTCTTCTGGTCAACTCATGTTATAAAAGTTCCTATTCTTATTTACTAATTTTTTATCTCTTGCCAAGAAAAAAATAAGCCAAAGGTCAAGATCACATTTTTTATAAAAATGTGATCTTGACCTTTGGCTCACTACCAACCAGTCAAATCCTTACTCTATTATTAATAGATTATACTTTTTTTCTAAAAAAATAACAAGTGTTTTTTAAATTTTTATATTTTTCTAAGTTTGCATGTTTTACATTTCTTACATTATAAAAATTCTTTATTTATTATACTTCAGTCTCTTGACAAATAATGATCCTGAAGTATAATAAGTAAGAAATCTTAATAAATTTCTCATTTTTTTAATCAAAGCAAACTGAAGATCGAGAAGAACTCTACTTAATATATAGGCAATTTGACTGATCAGTAATACTTACTGAAGGCAAAGAAAGATTCTTGTACAGAATCCATTCTTTGCTTTTTTATTTAATAAAACAAACCATGAAAGGATGATGAATCTAGCAATGACCATTAGTTATGAATTAGGGGATTCTTTGTATCTTAATATTACTAATCGTTGTACCAATAGTTGTTCTTTTTGTATCCGAAACGATCCAAAGGGTGTTGCCAGTGAAATAAATCTTTGGCTTGCAGAGGAACCTACCATTGATGAGGTCATTGAAGACATTGCCAAATGGGATATTGAAAACTACAAGGAATTTGTCTTTTGCGGCTATGGGGAGCCGACCATGCGCGTTTATGACATCATCGAAATATGTAAAAAGTTAAAAGAAAAATATCCCCTTCCCATTCGCATCAACACCAACGGTCAGGCTAACCTAATGTACGGAAAAGATATCACACCACTACTGGCAGACTGGGTCGATGGCATTTCAATCAGTCTTAATGCCAAGGATGCCGCCACTTATCAAGCCATCTGTCAATCGGATTATGGTGAAAAGTCTTTTGCCGCACTGTTAGATTTCGCTAGTAAATGTAAGCAATATATTCCCACCGTCATATTAACAGTGGTGGATGTTATGACTAAGGAAGATATCCAAACTTGCCGTGAGATAGCAAAAACAGTTGGTGTAGATTTTAGAGTCAGGCATCTTGTTTGATGTGGGTTTGATGTGAAAATCATTTCCATATAAGAATAAGAAACGCTGTTAACCACAGAGGCGCAGAGAACGCAGAGGAGAATATATCTCCCTGTGTTCTCTGCGCTTCTGTGGTTCCTATTAACGATGCTCTCTCATCTAATCAGCTAGCACCATTGTTAAGAGATTTTAGCAGTATTTTCTTTTGAATATAAGCCTTGCCTTGTCACAATTTTAATATGGGTTGTTTCTTTGTACTGATTTTCAGTCACAGCAACACCAAATAAAAAATTGGTGGCTTTGAGAATGTATCTTGCCACTTCAGCAATATTCTCCCCGATATGGGCAGAACCATAAGTACGACACATGGAAAAGCTACTTTGCTTGCCTAGCCCAATTGTTATCATTCTCAGCAATCCACTCTTATCATCTCTTACATAACCTCCATGAAATTTTGTCCGATTCACAACAATAATACCGTCAGCTTCATAAGCGTAGCGATCAAGAAACACAGGTATGCCTTTGAGAGACTCACCAATTAGAACACTTTCCATTGTTGAGTAAATAGGCGCGCCGACAGCTTGTTCTGTTATGCCGATCCTTGCTAACACATCTTTTTGTTCCTCAGCTGCCAACCGTTCACCGCCAATGATGGCAGGAACGATAAACGGCTCTGCACCCACTAAACGTAGCCGGGTGATGACTTCTTTCACAATGTCAACTAGATTTGTCATTCCTTGATTTGCAACAGCCACTGCAATCTTTTGTCCTGGACTTATATTTAGCAACACTTCCAAGTCCCCGAATTCCTCCACCAGTTCTGCTTTCACATCTAATCTTTGCTGATTTTCCCGGAGTACCCTTCCCTTTAACACTGGTGGTAATGCAATGATATGAATAAGATTATTTTTAATGGCACTCATAAGCTTTCTCTCCTATAACTCCGCTGATGCCGATATGGAGTTGGCTATATCTTGATCGGGAAGTTGTTTTTTTTCTTCTAAAGCTGAGTCTGTTTGTAGAAGTTCCCAAATTTTATGCCGATACCAGCCAAATTCAGCTGATGAACGAATGGAATCATTACGCGGACGTGGCAAATTAATTTCGATAATTTCTTTAATACTTCCCGGATTGGTGGACATAACTGCCACCCGATCGGCTAAAAAGACGGCTTCATCAATACCATGGGTAACAAAGACAATGGTTTTTTTTGTTTTTTCCCAAATCCGCAGCAATTCTTCTTGTAAGGATTCTCGCGTCTGGGCATCGACGGCAGCAAAAGGCTCATCCATCAAGAGAACTTCTGGATCATAGGCCAGTGCTCTTGCTATAGCCACACGTTGCTTCATACCGCCCGATAGTTCATGAGGATATCGATCTTCAAAGGTTTGCAAGCCAACTAGGTCAAGAAATTTTTGACTAATGACTTCTCTATCTTTTTTGGGAACTTTTTTTACTTCAAGACCAAACTCCACATTCTTCCGAATTGTCCGCCACGGGAACAGGGCATATCCTTGTAATACAATTCCTCTATCTAAAGCTGGTCCCGTGATCAATTTACCATCAATAAATATTTCTCCTGAACTAGGTTTTGCCAACCCAGCAATCATATCGAGAAAGGTTGATTTACCGCATCCGCTTGGTCCAACAATGGCGAGAAACTCACCTTTATTGACCGTAAGATCTAATTGTTTAATGGCCTGAAACTCAGTTGTTGTCCCATCAATTTTATTTTTAATATTATACACACGATTGATATTCGTAGCAACGATTTTAGCTGTTTTTTTAGAGGACGTATCCACCAGCACTTCTTGTTTCTTTGACATATACCTCAGCTCCCTATTTATAATTTATATTTTTAATTGATAATGTAAAAAGGTCAAGTCCCCTCCTTAGGGAACTTGACCTCTAGTTTTCTAGTCAGACAAGTTATTTATTAAATTATTATTGTTATTTTTCCGATAAATCAACTGTCTTGAAAAAGTACTGTACTCAGATACCGTTCACCCGTATCTGGTAATATGGCGACAATTAATTTCCCCTCATTCCCATGGCGCTTAGCAATCTGAATGGCGGCAAAAGCTGCAGCGCCAGAAGAAATTCCTACTAATATGCCTTCTTCCCGCGCTAGTCGACGGGCTGTGTCTAAAGCTTCTTCATTTTTCACTTTATAAATTTCATCAATAGTCTCAAGGTTTAATACGTTAGGAATAAATCCAGCACCAATGCCTTGAATTTTGTGAGGTCCAGGCTGACCGCCCGAAAGGACGGGGGAGTCAAAAGGTTCTACGGCCACGACCTGAATCTTAGGGTTTAATCTTTTAAGTATTTCACCAGCTCCCGTGATGGTACCACCAGTCCCCACACCAGCAACGATAATGTCCACTTTACCATCCGTATCATTCCATATTTCTTCCGCAGTAATGGCCCGATGAATCTCAGGATTAGCCGGATTGTTAAATTGTTGGGGAATAAAAGAATTGGGGGTTTGGGCTGCCAATTCTTCGGCTTTACGTATTGCGCCTTTCATTCCTTCACTACCAGGACTGAGCACAAGTTCAGCCCCGTAAGCTTTTAATAAATTGCGTCGTTCTACACTCATGGTATCAGGCATTGTCAAGATCAAGCGATACCCTTTGGCGGCAGCGATTAAAGCCAAAGCAATCCCCGTATTACCACTCGTGGGCTCAATAATCACCGTATCAGCCGTAATAAGTCCTTGCTCTTCCGCAGCTTTTATCATGCTGAAACCAATACGATCTTTTATACTGCCACCAGGATTAAAAGATTCTAATTTAACAATAACTTCTGCTTTGGCTCCTTGGGCTATTTTGTTAATTCTAAGCAGTGGCGTACCACCAATTAAGTCTGTAACACTATTAGCAATTTTTGACATAAAATTCACTCCTCTTATTTTAACTTAAGTGTCATGTTAACCATTTCCCTCATCAATATAGGAAAAAGCATCTTTTTCATACCAGTTAGGGAAGTAAGGAAGCTTTGTATTTTCGCCTAAATTGCGATTAAAAGAAGGATTTCTCAGTACCCTAGCTAAACGACGTGCAAATTCAAAGACACCTGTATACCCTAAGAAAATATTACTCTGGTGGAAAATTGGTAAAACGGGAATGCCCTGTTTTCCTGCCCACCCATTACCACCAACATGCCCCACATACAAATCTGGTTTCAAATTGGCCAGTAAATTAGCTTGTTCAAAAGGTTGCCCCGTCGCTACGTTGAATGGAACTTTATCACTTTCGGATACTTCTTCTAGCATTTCGTCAGCGAACTGATCATAATGATAAGCGCGCATCCCTACAACTTCAAAGCCAAGATAAGTAAGAAGTTCAGCGTTGGCAACCACACGTATTTCACCACCACCTATGACGACCTTTTTACCTTTAAACAAGGCCCGATAAGGTACTAATGCTTCTTCTAGTAGCTTGGTTTCTTGGTCGATAAACCTTTGGGCTGCCTCTTCATTGCCAAAAAATTTGGCAATATCCAGTAGCCAACGATTGGTATATTTTATTCCAATTGGAATGGTACGCAAAATAAAGGGAATATTGTACTTAGTCTGCAAATGTTCGACAAAATAATCATCATGAGTAGCGCAAATGCTCACGTTTAAGGCAGCCTCAGTAGCTTTGAGAAAATCTTCAGGATGAGAATAACATGGTAAGATATTCAAATTGAGTTCTAAAGCCTTAAGTAATCGTACCAATTCATATTCATCAACGCGACTCATAGAAGAAACATTGAGGACATTCACCGTTCGGCTAATTCGATATTTTTCTTGTAATTCTTCAAGTTGGGTTTTCTCATCGGGCTTAGGAATGGCTGCCGCATCGGCATCCAACGCCGGTATCAGATTCCGTAAAATTCCATGATACACGGCATCATAAGCACTGGCCATAATTTTAGTCTTAAAACCTTCACAATGAACGGGTACAATTCTTGCTTTAATTTCACCTTGTACTCGTTCCACTACACTATCAATATCATCCCCAATAATGGCTGGTACACAACTGTTTACGATAATAATGGCGCTAGGACGAAATTCCTTTTCCGCATGTAAGATAGCATCCCGCAAATTATCTTCGCCACCGTTAATAACTTCTGATTCACCCATATTGGTATTAACCCAAAGCAAACCACGGGCACTGGTGTCACGTAATTGTTGAAAATTTTTATTAACGCCAGCCACAGATAAACTAGCACCACCGCAGCCAAGAGGACCATGGACAATCACCACGGAATCACGAATGGTATTGAGGATGGCGAGACTTAGGTTTAACTGGCAACCTTGGGTCTGAGAAAAAGTTCGCTTAATACCATTAAGACAACCTTTTTTAGATTGATCAACTAGATTGTCACATGAGCCGCCGTAGGCATTACATGCTCGCAAACGATCTTCTCGCACGGGGGGGGCCTTATCTTTTATATAATCCATTTAACTATCCCTCCTATCTGCTTCCTACTAATAATCCGAAAATATCTTCAACCAAGCTTAATGCCCCCTGGTATCCAACATACCCTCTATCCAAAACAACTCTGTTAGAGACAGGATAAGATACACTTAAATGTGGCGCGCCAATGGACACGGCGAAATCTCGGTCTAAACTACTCCCCAGCACAAATGCTGGACTAAAACTGTCAAAATAGCGATCATTATTATTTCGTGGCCAAGAAGCGTTAAAATGTTTACTCACATTGGATGTATCTGTATCAAAGACGACTTTGGGACGAATACCCGATGTAAAGCCATCAAATCTTTTTGTAACTAATTCCTGTTCTTCTTCCGTAAGAACATCGGTAATGACCACCAGTTCAGGTAACCATCCCAAATCATCAGCCAGAAATCTGGCTAAAGCAGGAGCATAGTTGGCATCAGCCACCACTACACTGTACCGTTGAAAATCCAAATCATTATAAACATCAGCTAAGCGTTCAATATAGCTATAATAACGGGCTTTTTCCTCGGCAATGACTTTTTCAAGGATGGTCAACTCCGTCCCTAACGCAAAGCCTACCGTGCGCAAAAATGATTCAGTACCAGCCGAGCCAATAGGTAAAGGAGCAATGATATAAGGCACGCCATGGGTTTCTTCAAATACTTGAGCCGGTTCAATCCCATATACATCCGAGACCAGGATATTCAGACTAGCAGCCCCAGCATATTTAAGATTATCTAAGGTTTCGCCTTCACCAAAAAAGGTATTGACCTTATAACCAATTTTTTCAAGCAGAGCCTTTAAGATATTCAAATTACCTTTCCAAAAGACATCCTGAATGGGTACAAGGCCAAATACATTAACAACATTTTTATCCTTCACCGGGTTTTTCTCAACAAAGTCAGTGAATAATTTGCTTAACACAATATCATAGCCTTTAAAAGAATTACCTTTAAAGCCACCAGTCTCAGCGCCAAGCACAGGCTTACCTTCTTGACGAAACCGATTGGCGACCGCCACTGAATCATCACCAATAATATCCACCATGCAACCAGTGACGACAAAATACAAATCACCATCAATAACTTCAAGGGTAGTAGCAATTTGTTCTGTTAGACGTTCTTCACCGCCAAAAACAATATCTTTTTCGTAGATATTAGAACTTGGCAAAGCCAGACCGGCACAATAACCACTACCCAAATAACCCGCAGCGCCATGTAGTGCATTGGCAATATTACCACCGCAACCAGCAGCCGCGTGAATAATCGGTATGACCCGAGGTAATACTTTTAACGTTGCCACTGCGCCTCCCAATGTACATAAATAACGTGGTCGTTCGATAAATTTGCTCATATATCATCTTCCTCCGTGTACTATTAATTAAAATTTTCAGCAATCAATGGATATCTGCCAAATTCCCGCGCCACTTGAAATAAAGCATGAATATTTTCAGCAGGAGCACACATGGGGAGGCCACAACCTAACGCTAAAATGTATCCTTTCGGATTATCATAAGCCTTACCCAGGCATTCTTTCCCATCACGAATGACATCAGCAGGTGTCCCTAGATACATGGATGCTGTGGGCTTAACATTACCAAGCAGGGCGACTCGATGACCAACCTCTTGTTTGGCAACGGCCAAATCGATGGTATCATCTAAGCTCAGAATTCCCGCGCCCGTATCTGCCATGGCTTGCCAGATTTTTTTTGTATTACCGCAAATGTGTAGGGAAGGGGCACTCCCACTTAAGTCTTTAAGAGCCCCAATCAAATCACGTAGGTATGGAAATGCAAATTCTTCGAACTGTTTTGGTCCAATGAGAGTTGCCGATGCTGTCGGATCAGCAACACTAAATCTAACGCCTAGTTTCGCTGCTTCTTTGGCATAAGCCAAAGTGCTGTCGACAGCAAATTTCAGCAGTCTATGAACAAATTCAGGATTATGATAAAGGTCCCGCAAAAAGTGGTCTGTCCCGCGAATATTAGCCGCTGTGGTAAAAGGTCCAGCAAGGTTAGTGACCACTGGGACATGGTTACCTATCTCTTCAACCATAAGTTCCAATGCTTTTAAATGTATGGGCAGACGGCCTTTGCTCCACGGATCGGGAATTTCTAATTTTTCAAAATCCCTATAGTTCTTCAGAATAAAATCAGTAATATAAGGTGTATTCTCTTCTTTAGGATAAAAAACCGTCGACCCTACTGCCTCGGCAATGCCAGGCAAACCAGGTCCAGTCCCCACAGACTCCACACCAAATATGCGGTGGGCCGCAAATTGGGTTAAGGCCGTATTTTCGGCCGACTGATAACATTGCCAGTGAGAAATGCCTGCTAATTTTCCCGCTTGATTACTGACTTGCAAACTACACGGTACTCGATCAAAAGGTTTACCCGTTAAAACAGCTTCCATACGTTCTCTAGGCGTCATTTCATCACGGAAAATTTTAGTACCCACGTCTGTCCCCCACTTCCTCCACAATATTGGTCGGTTAAAAATAAAAAAGGCAAAGATTGATCCCTGTTCATCAGAATCTGTCTTTGCCTTCAGTATGTAGTACCGATCAGTCAAAACTATTATGTAATTGTCCCTTGCCACTTCCACAGCCCCTCAGGTCTTTAATACCTGTCAGATACTGCATGGCTAATTAAGAAAAAACTTGGTTTCGACCAAGTCCACAGACGAAGGTCGAAGCCTTAGTTGTTCTTACTTGTAACCTTAGAAAGTGTGAGACTTTCTGATTACGTAAAAAAGACTAAAGTCTATCCCTAAAGAAAAAACTTTAGCCTTCAGTTATTCTGATCAGCTTAAAACTTATAATTCATATATTACTTTCTTTATATTATATTCTTTTTTACTACTTTGTCAATATATCTTTGCAATATTAATTTTGCTGACAGTTCTACCAATTTGATAAGGGTTGACCAGTTATAAGACTTTCCTTAATAAAGAGGTTTATATTTTTCACTGTCCATAGTACTTTTGGATAAAATAATAGTGCTTTTAGAGAATAGAAAATAAGATATTTTAGGTTACAATTATAGTAACTATTCTTGCTGATTAGAATAACTAAAGGCTAGAAAGCGGTAAAGACCGTTTTCTGGCCTTTAGTTGTTCTAAAAACTCTCATAACATAATGACACCTAAACATGTTTTTAGAAGAATAGAAAATACAAGGAGGTGTTTGAGGCACTATGAAAGCCATCATTGGAATTGATGTTTTTGTAGACTATTACGTTTGCTTAAAAAGATTCTCGTCGAAAAGGTGAAAAAGTAAGGATGGTATTATACATGAAAAATTTTAATAATCTATTATTTTCGTCCCTTTTGTTACTCTCAGCGTCTGGTATGCACGTTTCCTTGGCCTTTGCGGCTGCGGACGAACATGGGGAAAAGGACAGCATAGGGGCTTTTGAAGAAGTCGTCGTCACGGCCCCTAGTGTGAGTAATCCTCTTATTGTGGAAACTGATCCAAAATCCCCACGCCAACCAGTGCCAGCGGCTGATGGCGGAGGTTATTTAAAAAACATTCCGGGCTTTTCTGTCATACGTCAAGGTGGTACCGGCAGTGATCCTGTCTTTCGTGGCCTTGGCGGTACACGGCTTAATGTTCTCTTAGATGGAACATCTTTACTGGGCGGTTGCCCAAGCCGAATGGATCCCACATCATCTTATGCATTCCCTGAATCATTTAGTAAAATCACCCTCCTTAAAGGTCCGGAAAACGTCCGGTACGGCGGCGGCAATGTAGCAGGCACAGTACTGTTCAAAAGAGAAACGGCACCTTTTTTTAAACCCGAAGTGCGCGTCAACAGCAGTCTACTCGTGGGTAGTGCTGGCCGCAATGATGAACTATTAGATGTGACGGCCGGAGATACGAAAGGTTATGTCCGCATTATAAAGAGTCGGTCCGACGCCAATGATTACACCGATGGCGCCGGGAACAAAGTCCATTCCTTCTATACGCGCCAAAGTTTGTCGGGCATCCTAGGTTGGACGCCTAATACCAACACGCTCTACGAATTTGCCGTTGATACGAGCACTGCGGATGCAGCCTATGCTGGTCGCACGATGGATGGAGTAAAGTTTGATCAACAAGACTATAGTTTTAAATTTGAGAAAAAAAACATTTCAGCCTTAGTCAGTGGCATTCAATTCAAAGCCTACCATAATTACGTTGACCATGTAATGGATAATTATTCACTGCGCCCCACGACCTCTACGATGCCAACGTGGATGGATGTTGACCGAGTCACAACTGGTGGACGATTAGCCGTTGACTTAACACTAAATGCTAAAACTCAAGCTGAGATTGGACTGGATTATCAGAAAAATGAGCATACAAATCGATGGGGATATCAAGGGGCTGCCTACGATTCCAAGCCACGTACACCAGACTTAACCTTTACCAATTATGGTGTCTTTGGCGATTTCAAGCGCACCCTAGATCAAAAGAACCGTTTACTGGGCGGAGTTCGAGCTGATAATCTTGACGTGAAAAGTACAACGGCCACGGATACCAATCATACCTATGGTGCATTCCTCCGTTACGAACACGATGCGGCCAAAGCTCCCCTTACTTCCTACATCGGCGTTGGTCACGCAGAAAGGCCTGCCGATTATTGGGAACGCCATTCAGGTACTGGTAATTTTTTCCTAAAGCCGGAAAAAAACACACAATTAGATACGGGGCTACTCTATCATAACAATAAAGTAAAAGCCAGTGCCTCCTTGTTTTATTCTAATGTGGACGACTTTATTTTATTTACAACGACTACAACGAATAATGTGGGGAGCAATATTGACGCAACCTTGTATGGTGGCGAGGGAGAAGTTGCTTATGCACTGAATAAAAACTGGACAGCCACTGCTTCTCTAGCTGCTGTGCGTGGCACCAATGCAACAAGCCACAAGCCTTTAGCACAAATACCAGCCTTAGAAGGAACCATCGGACTTAAATATAGTAAAGAAAAGGTTGAAGCAGGTCTCTTGTGGAGAGGTGTACAAAAGCAGACGCGTTATGATTATAATAGTGGCACTGCCACTGCAAAAGACCTTTTAGTTGCTCCTGGCGGTTTCGGTATTCTCTCGACGAACATTGCTTATAAACCAACCAAACATATTGTCATTGCTGCAGGCGTTGATAATATCTTCAACAAAAATTATGCTGAATTCCTCAGTCGAACCGGCGTTGCCATCGCCACCCTTGATATTCCCGCTTCATTTAGAGTAAATGAACCTGGCCGCACCCTTTGGTTAAAAACAAGTTACTCTTTCTAGCACTGTAAACTAAGCATCATAATCAAATTGATTAATAAAAATAAGGGAACACAAAGGATGATCATTCAATCCTTTGTGTTCTTTATCTTTATTTTTTATGAGTGAATTGGCTATAACTCATTGACAAAAGGCTTTTTAAAGATTAAATTAACACTAACTGTATGGCAATTACTATTTTTAACGGAGTTGAAGTATGAACATTACAAAAATGAAATGGCTCTCAGCCTTGTTCCCTGCGTTATTTATTGGCATCTTTGAATTTGCCCGTCATCAACTGTTACATTTTATATCCATGGACTGGGGTAATTTGATGGTTGCAGTTGTCACTGGTATTTTATTTCTCTTCTATTTTCATGGTATTTTTGCAATGCTGGAAAATCTTTATAACAAATTGCAACAAGAAAAAGAAGAAAGCGCCGTCTTACAAGAACGAGATCGTATTGCCCGGGAAATTCACGATGGCATTTCCCAAGCTTTATTTTTCATGAATGTGAAAGTATTAGAAATCGAAACGGCCTTGAAACAAAACCATGACCCCTTAGGCAAAGTGAAAGAACTACATGAAGCCATTAAACTGACGGATGCAGATGTACGGCAACATATTTTTGCATTGCAAAAAGTTGCCGAAGAGAACATCGATCTCCTCACTAGAACCCAAGAATGTATAGCTCAATTTCAAAAGAAACATAACCTTAAAATAGACTTAACTATTAAAGGCAACATCAACGGCAAACTTGATAACCAAATTAGAATTCAAATGCTCCGTTTCCTCCAAGAACTATTACTCAACATCCGTAAACATGCCGCTGCCAAACACATCACTGTCAGTTTACTTGAGGGCGGTCAAAAGTTTTCCCTGGTGGTCACTGATGATGGTAAAGGCTTTGATACGGAAAAGGTCTTAAACAATAATTTTTCTTTTGGTCTTAAAAATTTAAAAAATGATGTACGTCTTATGGGTGCGGTGCTGAATTTACAGAGTTTCCCAGGGAAAGGAACGCGCGTGACCATTAGTTTAAATGTAAAATAAAGGAGAATGCCTAAATGTTAATTAAAGTATTAATTGTGGATGATCATTTATTATCACGCAAAGGCATTGCCAGTATTCTGTCCGCCCAATCCATCTTCGAAATTGTCGGCGAAGCAACCAATGGCCTGGAAGCTTTTGAAAAAGCCAAAGAGCTCATGCCAGATCTGATCTTAATGGATATTCGTATGCCCGGTGGCAGTGGTTTAGAAGCAACGCGGCTGATTAAGGAAGAAATGCCCTATGTGAAAATTATTATCCTCAGCGTCTCTGATGATGCCCAAGATTTTTTTGAAGCCATTAAAAAAGGTGCCCAGGGTTATCTCTTGAAAAATATGGAACCTGAATATTGGCTCGACTATATTATCAGCATTGTCCAAGGGGAAGCACCTATTTCCCGGGATTTAGCTTCCAAGATCTTGCAAGAATTTTCAGCACCCAAAACCGAGATTTCCCCTAGCAACAACTTGTCCGACCGTGAAAAAGAAGTGCTCCAATCTGTCAGTCTAGGATTGAGTAATAAAGATGTTGGGAAAGCGCTGTTTATTAGTGAAAGTACGGTCAAAAACCATTTACGCAATATTATGGCTAAACTCCACCTGGCAAACCGCATGCAACTCATTGCCTTTGCCTATAAAAATGGCCTTATCAATCCTTAACCAACAGTTTAAAATAAAAAAGTACCTCTTCTTGTTATATTCCAGTGATGAAATAATAAGAAGAGGCCCTTTTATTATTACTATGTACCCGTATCCGATACATCATTCATAAAGAGGAAACTATTTTTATTTGCCTTAAGTATGTAATACCGATCAGTCAAAATTATTATGTCATTGTCCCTTGCCACTTCCACAGTATTTGACAGGTATTTAATCCCTGTCAATTACTGCATGGCTAACTAAAAAAGACTAAAGTCTGTCCCGAGAGAAAAAACTTTAGCCTTCAGTTATTCTGATCAACTCAAAACTTATAATTCACATATTACTTTCTGTATGTTATATTCGTTTTTACAACTTTGTCAATATGTCTTCGCAATATTAATTTTGCTGACAGTTTTACCAATTTGATAAGGATTGACCAGTTAGAAGACTTTCCTTAATAAATAAAGAGATTTATATTTCTCACTGTCTATAGTACTTTGAGATAAAATAATAGTACTTTTAGAGAATAGACAATAAGATATTTCAGGTTACAATTATAATAACTATTCTTGCTGATTAGAACAACTAAAGGCTAGAAAGCGGTGAAGACCGTTTTCTAGCCTTTAGTTGTTCTAACAACTTTCGTAACATAATGATAGCTAAACCATCTTTTTAGAAGAATAGAAAAATACAAGGAGGTGTTTGAGGCACTATGAAAGCGATAATTGGAATTGATGTTTTTATAGAATATTTAGTTTGATTAAAAATTTCTAGTCGAAAAGGTAAAAAAGTAAGGATGGTATTATACATGAAAAAATTTAATAATCTATTATTTTCGTCCCTCTTGTTACTCTCAGCATCCGGTATGCACATTTCCATGGCTTTTGCAGCTGCAGAAGAACATGGGGAAAAAGAAAGCATTGAGACTTTTGAAGAAGTCGTCGTCACGGCCCCTAGTGTGAGTAATCCTCTTATCGTGGAAACTGATCCAAAAGCCCCACGCCAACCAGTACCAGCGGCTGATGGTGGTGGTTATTTGAAAAACATTCCTGGCTTTTCCGTTATACGTCAAGGTGGTACGGGCAGTGATCCTGTCTTTCGCGGCCTTGGAGGCACACGGCTTAACGTTCTCCTTGATGGAACCGATTTACTCGGTGGTTGCCCTGCTAGAATGGATCCCACATCATCCTATGCATTCCCTGAATCATTTAGTAAAATCACCCTCCTCAAAGGGCCGGAAAGTGTTCGGTACGGCGGCGGCAATGTGGCGGGCACAGTACTATTTGAAAGAGAAACGGCACCTTTTTTCAAACCCGAAGTGCGCGTCAGCAGCAGTCTGCTCGTGGGTAGTGCTGGCCGCAATGATGAATTATTAGATGTGACGGCTGGGGATACGAAAGGTTACGTCCGCATTATAAAGAGTCGGTCCGACGCCAATGATTACACCGACGGTGCCGGGAACAAAGTTCATTCCTTCTATACGCGCCAAAGTTTGTCGGGCATCCTAGGTTGGACGCCAAGTACCAATACACTCTACGAGTTTGCCGTTGATACGAGCACAGCGGATGCAGCCTATGCCGGTCGCACGATGGATGGAGCAAAGTTTGATCAACAAGACTATAGCTTTAAATTTGAGAAAAAAAATCTTTCGCCTTTAGTCAGTGGGATTCAATTCAAAGCTTACCATAATTATGTTGACCATGTGATGGATGATTATTCACTGCGCCCCACTACCTCTATGATGCCAATGTGGATGGAAGTTGACAGCACAACTACCGGAGGAAGATTAGCCATAGACCTGGCTTTGAACCCTAAAACACAGGCTACTGTCGGACTGGATTATCAAAAAAATGAACATACTGGTCGCAAGGGAGATGAAGGAACTGCCTATGATTCACAGCCACGTACGCCGGATTTGACCTTTACTAACTATGGCCTATTCGGAGATTTCAAGCGCACCGTAGATGAAAGAAACCGTTTACTGGGTGGGGCGCGAGCTGACAATCTTGACGTGAAAAGTGCAACGGCTACGGATACCAATCATACCTATGGCGCATTCCTTCGTTACGAACACGATGCGGCCAAAGCTCCCATTACTTCCTACATTGGCATTGGTCACGCAGAAAGGCCTGCCGATTATTGGGAGCGGAATACAGGGACAGGAAATTTTTTCCTTAAACCAGAAAAAAATACACAATTGGATACGGGGCTACTCTATCATAACAATAAAATTAAAGCCAGTGCATCTTTATTTTATTCTAATGTGGACGATTTTATTTTGTTTACAGGAACTACTGGAAGTAACATAAACGCTAGCCTATACGGCGGTGAAAGCGAAGTTGCTTATGCACTGAATAAAAACTGGACAGCCATTGCTACCCTCTCCGCGGTCCGTGGCACAAATGATACAAGTAACAAACCTTTGGCACAAATACCAGCCCTGGAAGGAAGCGTCGGACTTAAATATAATAAAGAAAAGGTTGAAGCTGGCCTGTTGTGGAGAGGTGTACTAAAGCAGACCCGTTATGATGTTGGTAGCGGAACTGCCACTGCACAAGATCTAGCAAATGCTCCTGGCGGTTTCGGTATTCTCTCGACGAACATGGCTTATAAACCAAACAAACGGATTGTCATTGCTGCTGGCGTTGACAATATTTTCAACAAAAATTATGCTGAATTTCTCAGTCGGGGCGGCGCTGCGATCGCCACTCTTGATATTCCCGTTTCATTTAGAGTCAACGAGCCAGGTCGCACCCTTTGGTTAAAAACAAGTTATTCTTTCTAATAGTGTAAAGAAATGGCCTGATTAATCCTTAACCAGCAGTTCAAAATAAAAAAGACCTCCTCTTATTCTATTTCAGAGATGAAATAGCAAGAGGAGGTCTTTTTATTGTTACTATTTACCCGTATCCGATACATCCTTCATAAAGAGAAAGCTATTTTTGTATAAAGCTTCAACATCCACATTTTCATCTAACATACCGATTTTTTGTAATTGTTTGGCCGTTATACTAAAGGCATCGGCAGCACCGTGAACGGAAGGAGTATAACTATAAGTCTTTAGCACTTTTGCATTAAAGGCAGCATCACCAGGAACCCATTTCTTTTCAACTTGAATTTTTGCTGTTTCATCTGGATTTTCTTGTATCCAGGCACTTGCTTTTTGCATAGCCCGGGTATATTTTGCAGCGATTTCTGGGTGATCTTTGGCAAGATTGTCACCCACGTAGGCAGCGCAACAATATTGCTGATTATAGGGTTCTGTCACACCTGAATCAACTAAGGTCTTTAGAGAAAATTCTTTCTCTGCAACAGCTGCCGTCGGATCGTTCATAGCTAGAGCGTCCACTGCGCCTTTCTGCAAAGCAATGGGAAGATCACCAGCACTAAATACGATGAATTCAACTTCCAAATTTTTATCACCCACACCAACACCAGCATCGGCCAGTGCCCGTTTTGCAAAAATAATAGGGCTGCTATTCATACTGGGCACACCAATCTTTTTACCTTTAAGGTCTGCCAAGGTCTTAATGCCAGAGTCTTTAGAGACAAGCACCTTATCACAACCTGTATGGAGACCCGTCGTAATTTTAATTGGCAATCCATTAGAAAGGGGCTTGAGTAAGCTGGCCAGCAAGCCAAATCCTGCTTCTACCTTGCCTGTCGTAACAGCCTCAAAGGCCGTTCCTGGTGCTAGCTTTATGACTTCAACTTTTAAGCCTTCGGCCTCAAAAAAGCCCTTTTCAACAGCCATATGTACGGGAGCTTCACATAAACTGCCACTGTAACCGATTTTGAGAACATAATCCTCAGCCTTAGTTGCTGCCTGTTCTTTTGAACACGCCGTTACTAATACTGATAATATAATGAGAGCAATCACGACTAGTCTTTTTTTCATACGATCATCTCCTATAAATAATAATTTGGCTCTTTTACTGTTCCAGCGAAATTTAATATCTTTAATATTTTTGTCCGCAAAGTAAGGAATTCCTCATTACTGCGGGCTCTGGGCCGAGAAAGGTTAACATCAATGCATTCTTCAATCTTAGCCGGCCTTGGTGTCATGACAATGATCCGATCTGATAAGTAAATAGCTTCATCCACATCATGTGTGACCATGATCATCGTCGTCCCCCGTTCTTGCCAAATGCGAATCAATTCGTCTTGCATATTCATGCGGGTAAAAGCATCAAGGGCCCCCAAGGGTTCATCAAGAAGTAAAACCTTGGGATGATTGACGAGGGCGCGGGCCAGAGATACCCGTTGGGCCATTCCACCTGAAAGTTGATGGGGATAAGACTCATGAAAATCTGCTAAATCCACCAGTTTAAGAAACTTTTCAACCTCAGCCTTATTTTTTTTATAAACATTGCGAGCTTTTAGACCGAAGGCAACATTGTGGTACACATTCAGCCAGGGAAATAGCATAGGATTTTGGAAGACTAACCCTCGTTCATAAGATGGTTTGGTAATCTTTTCATCATCAATATACAGACTACCCACATCGGCCTGATTCAGACCAGCGATTAATCTTAGCAGTGTTGATTTTCCGCAACCGGAAGGTCCAATGAGAGATACAAATTGTCCGGCTTCAATTTTAAGATCAATACCACTCAGAGCAACAATATCCTCGGCACCTTTCTGAGGAAAGTATTTTTTCACGTTTTCGATCTTTATGGCACCTACCATTTTATGACCCCCTTTTGCCAGACTAGCAAATAATCTCGAACCTTAAATAGCAGGGTAATAAGGATGGAAAAAGTCACAGCAATAATGATCAATCCCGCGTAAACATTGGCATAAGCCATCATCTCTTTTTGCCAGTTAATATACCAACCAATACCATTTTTCACCCCTAACATTTCTGCGGTCATGAGAGTGATAAACGAGGCGCAAGTACCGTTGAATAAGCCAATAAACATATGAGGCATAGCCGCAGGAACACCTACCTTAAAAATTTGATAATACTTTCCTGCTCCTAAGGTACTTGATACTTCAAAATAGGCATTTTCCACATTTAATACGCCACTACTGGTCATGACCGTTGTTGGGAACCACACCGCAAGAGCAACAAGAAAACTACTGGCCGAAAATGAGGTTGCAAAACTAATGAGCACCAGGGGAATCCACGCCGTCGCCGGAATAGGGCCTAAAATGCGAATGAGTGGATTTATCCAATAAGCCGCCTTTTTGCTAAAACCTACACTGATGCCTGTGATAAAGCCAGCAATCGCACCATAGATATATCCAGTGAACAGAAGTTTTCCTGAAGACGTAAGACAAAGGAACAGATATTCTCGTTCTTCAACAATAACCCCTAATACTTTATCCATAGATGGAAAATAGATAACGGGTAACAGTGCCAGTTTTTTTGTTACAATATTTAACACATTTAAAAATAAGATGGCAGTAGCAATAAACAAGGCATTTTCTTCAATCCATTCTTTTACTTTAGCGTTGAAATAAGATAGTAGTACAATGATTGTAAAAAACACAATCATTGTCACTAACAAATAACTAAAATATGGATGTCTGGTAAGTTGATGCTTGCCGGCGTTGGGTAGGGCAAAGTCCACAATCAACGCTAAAATTGCCGACAACACCGGCAACCATACATTTAGTTTTTTCATTATGATTACCTTCTCCTTTTTTGTACTATATCAAAAACAATTCCTGTAGTCGATCGTTAAACAATATGTCCCCCTGTAATTGTAATATTGTAAAACTGGGCTTTCACTCCTTTCTCGGCATAATGTTAATAGATTATTAAGCTAGAAAACATGGTTGCCTCGTTAGTGGTACTGCTATAATCATACTTTTCATGCAAAAAAATAAAGGTCATATTTCATCTATTTGGCACACAAATAGATGAAATATGACCTTTATGTCATTACATAATCAGTCATATTTAGCAATCCTATTCAATTAAACAGGTCACGCCACCACGATTAACCTCTCACAATTTTGTGAGTCGGTACAATCAGTAGACTCGAATCATCCAACCAACTTTTTTATATCATACATCCTTGATACTCTTTTTGTCTACTCTTTCTTAAAAAAAAGTATACTCTATATCTATTGCACCAGTCAAAGTGCTTATGATAATGAATAGGAGATTGCCAAATTATAGCAATCTCCTATTCATTATTCACTAACTTTTCTTGTTATTCTGCCTAATTAGGGTTGGCTGCGATGGCAATTTTTGTTACACCACTTTGACGTATAGCATCCATTAATTCAATAACCCGCCCATGCTCCACACTGCGATCGGCATTAATAATGACCGAAGTTTGCTTATTTTCCTGGCTCGCCTTCTTTAAACGTTGTGCAGCATCGGCGGGCGATGTAATTTGCTCCTTATCGTAAAAGAGTTTATCATCTTTGGTCAACGTCAGGGTAAACACTTGTTGCTTCTCACTTTGTATCCCACTGGCGTGAGGCAGATTAACAGGTAAGCTATTTTGAGTGGTCATGGACAAGGTCGCGACCATAAAAAACACTAACAAGAAAAACATAGTATCAATCATGGGAATGATTTCAATACGCGCCTTCTTAGGCGCGTTTCTTGGTATCTTCATGTTTCTCACTCCTTAATGGCAAGGTAGCGAAAGCTATTTCCAGCCGGGTCCCATAATACTCCATAGTGGCTGTTTCTTCTTCGATACGCGCCAGAAAATAGTTATAAGGAATGAGGGTTACAACTGCCACCACAATGCCCGTTGCTGTAGCGATTAATGCTTCAGCAATTCCCCCAGTCACGGCATGAGGTTGCCCCATACCAGCCACCGACATAACCTGAAAGGAGTTGATCATACCGATAATCGTACCTAAGAGCCCTAATAGGGGCGAAAGAGTAATAATCGTATCGAGTATGGGTAAGCCTTTTTTCATGAGCGCTACCTGGGCAATCGCTGCCCCTTCCATGGCTTTTGACGAATTATGAGGATGAGCAATCCCCACTCCTAATACATGGAGTAACGTTGATTGCCCTCCCTCGGTGAGGGTTAATGCTTCCATAATCTGTCCTTTATTGATCAGCGCCATCACTTCATTGGCCTGCTCTGTTTTTTTGATTCGTCTAAAAAACAATAATCGTTCAATGCTTGTAGCAACGGCTAAAATGGAACACAATGCCAATGGCAACATGATCCAGCCACCTTTTGTCAGTATATCCAACATGATTATCTCCACCCTTCTTACGTTTTTTTCATTTATTTATCTCAATCTCACTTATTCATCATCAAGATTAAACTTAACGCGCACGTCATAATAACTTTCAATTGGGGTCTCACCTTGGCGTGCTGGAGAAAATGTCCAATTTTTCACAGCCTGAACTGCCGCTTCATCTAGGACACTATAGCCACTACTGCCACTCACGGCTACCCTTATAGGTGAACCATCCGTCCCAACTAAAATGCGAATGGCAACAGTTCCTTCCCAACTGGCATGCCGAGCTTCATAGGGATATGCAGGACGGCCACCTGAAAGATGACTAGCTTTAGTTCGAACTAAGGATTTTACTGATTGTTCTCCCGTCCCTTTCCCTGGGTTATAATTATCACCCCTACCATTGACGATTGGTGACGAACCAACTGCTAATCCAGTAACAGGAGCTTGCTCCACTCCTATATCCCCTACCTGAGTATTGGGTAAGGGTATCTGCTGTTGCCTTGGAGCATCTCCCTTGGGCAAAATTTGCTTTTGTAACTGTTCAGAAGAAGTAGTAGTAGTAGTAGTAGTAGTCGGTTTGCTTACTGCATGAGAATCCACTGCCGGTGGATTAGAATCAGTCAACGTTGTCCCTATGTCGACGACACTCTCCGACGCAAATGTCACCTCAATGGGTGTGGCATAAGAAACTGGCTCAACCATGTGACCAAACACGACGAGAATGGCAAACAGGCCACTGTGAATAAGTAATGAAATTCCCATTGCCTTGCCATATGGCTTTATCATAATATTCAACTGCCCTCCATTTAAATTATTTACCTCTCTCTTTATCCCTCCACATAACAACTGAAGGCCAGATATATCCCGTGGATACATCTGGCCTTCAGTTGTTACTAATCAGCCTATCTTTTTATATTGTGAGGCATTTTTCTAAGCTCATAATCAAGGTACTCAAGGGGAGCTCTTAGTACATCCTTATACCATTGTTTATATCTTATCTCTTTAATTGCAGTAACGTCTACTGTACCAAAGTACTATGACTTAACCTAAAAGTACTATTTAAGTCACTCTATCTATACCATAAGAAAAAATGTATTTACAATTCTAACTCTAGATGGTATTATCTTTATCAAACACGGAAATGAATATCTACTTATATAATTAAATAAGTACTGGCTGATTAGAAAAACTAAAGGCCGAGTCTATCCTACGGGGTATACTCGGCCTTTTTATTTTTATTTTGTATAAAGGAGGTGGCAACAATGACACTTAATCGTTTTTTAGCTTTGGCGTTTCTACTATTTTTCTTGGGAATTGTCATTTTGTATAATGGACTCAACAGGGCTCCATTAAGACAGATGGATCATAAGATGATGCATGAGCATGGGCAATCTTCTCTTCTTCCCAATAATACTCATTTTAAAATTGTATAAAAAAGGAGTTAATTATTATGAATCGATATAAAATATTATCCTGGATTGCCCTTATCATTAGCATAGTCCTCTTGATTTTGCCAAGAATTATCCCTATTTGTGACGGACATACTCATGACGGCGGTCCTATGCAATGCCATTATGCCTATCAGGCTGAATTTATCATTACCTTACTGGCTGTAATCCTATCGGCTAGCCTATTGGTACTGCGCACAGCTGAGGCCCGAATACTAGCTAGCTTTATTATTGTCTTGTTGGGAATTACCGTCATTGTCCTACCTCAACCATGGGCCATTGGCATCTGCGAAAATGGAGCTTGCGCAAAAACAACCTTTTTTGCCATCATCGGTGGTAGTATCCTGACTATAACGGGACTATTAATTGCCTTCTTAACCAGCAAGACACAATCGGGGGAAGTCAAATGACATTTCTAATCTGGAAAAGTCTTTTGCATCGCAAACTGCAAAGCTTTGCCATCCTCTTTTCCATTGCCATTGGCGTGGCCATTGTCTTCTCCGTATCGGCACTGTATACAGGTGTATCTTCGGGCATGGAACTTTCCAAACAGCGTATGGGGGCTGATCTTGTTATTATCCCTGGTGGTGCAACACTGGAACCTAGCCTAGTCTTATTTGGTGGTGCCGCCGCCAATACCTATATGGGCAAAAAAGATTTTGATACCATACGTGCCATTCCTGGTGTTCACCAAGCAACACCCCAATTTTATACCCAAGGCTTAACCGCCGATTGCCATGATATTGGTACAAATAATCGCATGATCGGTTATGATCCAACCAGTGATTGGGTCGTTGCTCCTTGGCTAAAAAAAATTCAAAAAACTGAGCTTAAAGATAATGAGGTCATCCTCGGAGCTAAAGTGCCCACGTGGACACAAAATAAGATCTTGATTCTGGATACTTGGTATGACATTGTAACCGTAGCCGAAGAAACTGGCACAACCCTAGATTATTCACTATTAGTGAGTATGCCTGAGGCGCGGCGTGTGGCTGCTAAAAGTCCTACACTAAAACCAATATGGAATAAACAAGGACCTCCTACGGAGCTAATTTCCGCGGTTTTAGTAAAAGTGGATGAATCAGCTAATGTAATGGATATTGTAACAGCAATTCAAGAAGTTGATTACGTACAAGTCATTGTTGCAGCCGATATTAAAAAACGTATCAGTGACCAATTTACGGTCCTACTGTGGTTATTAGGCGGCATTGGTTTACTTGTCGTAGTATCATCCTTATTTCAACTCTTTTCCCGTTTTTATACTTTGACTGTCGATCGGCAGGCAGAATGGGGACTCTACCTAGCTCTTGGCGCTTCTGGCCGAGATATCGCGTGGATCATTGTAGGAGAAGCGCTCATCGTGTCTTTGACGGGCTCCCTAGTTGGTCTGATATTAGGTGGTAGTTTATATAAGGCTAGTTTGCTACTCCTCCAATTCTACGAATCTTTTCCTTTTGTCCAGCCAACTTGGTCTTTCTTTGCTACTACATCCTTCCTCTTAATCGGCACTTTCTCGGGACTCGGAGCCTTAGCCGCTTGGATCCCCGCTTATCGTGGTAGTCGCATTGATCCGAGTACGGTTATGACACGTGGGGAATTTGATTAATATGGAGGAAACTATGAGTAATTTAATTGAACTACGAAATGTTAGTAAAAGTTATGGCATGGATACAATCTTACCTGACATATCCCTTACTATAGAAAAAGGAACAACCCTTGCCATTATTGGCGATTCTGGTGGTGGCAAAACAACGCTCTTAACCATTATCGGCTTACTACAAAATCCTACAACTGGAAAAGTACTAGTGAATGACCTTGATGTCAGTCTTTTAAACCAACAAGAACTAGCTAAACTCCGTGGTCAATCTTTTGGGTTTGTTTTTCAACGAGCCCGTTTGATCAACTCCCTCACAGCTCTGGAAAACGTAATGGTACCTGCTTGGCTCACCCAGAAAGGCAAAAATTTGGAAAGCAAAGCCATTGAACTATTAACCCACTTTGATTTGGAGCATCGCCTCCATCACAAACCTGAGCAACTTAGTTTAGGCCAATTGCGCCGAGTTTCCCTCGCTAGAGCCTTATTGCTCAATCCCCCCATCTTATTAGCTGATGAGCCAACCAATGACTTGGACCCAACCTTAGCTAAAAGTGTTGCCGATTCTTTGTTACAAGCCCGAGAAACGGGGACTAGCGTTGTGATTATTACACATGATCATGCCTTAGCTGCACGGGCCGATAAAGTCCTGACACTACAAGCTGGGCAACTATACCCAGCTTAACATGACTTAAAAGATAACTAAAAAATAAAGACTTAGCATCAGCTAAGTCTTTATTTTTATGCCGTCTAAAATTCTAGACATTTAACAAATAATCGATCAAAATTATCCACCGTTGACAATTCAAGCACGGCAATTTCTTCAACTGTTTGAGTAATGGCTAAACGCGATCCTTGATTTAATAAAAATCCTTGGGCACCAGTTTTAGATGTATTTCCTAAAAATTCTATTTTATCTTGAAAGGCTTTCGGCAACAGACCAATCTCAATTAAACTGTCTGGATTCAAATGATAACCAAAAGAACCAGCAATCAGAACGCGATCAACATCTGTAACCGTTCTTTCATTATATCGTATAATCTCCTGCTACGACCACACTATTCCGCTTCTCACGTTTCGCCTGATATAAAGCATGATCTGCTTTATCAACTAAGCTAGTAGGAAGCATTTTCTCATCGGGTCTTACCGTTGCAACGCCAACACTCACTGTCACATACCGACAAACCTCAGACATGGGGTGAGTTATTTTCAATGCCTCAATATTTCCCCGCACTTTTTCTGCAACAGACAAAGCATCCTCCTGGGATTTTGCAAGTAAGATGACCACGAATTCTTCGCCGCCATAACGGGCGACAAAGTCTCCAGCCCCCTGTAATGATTCATGTAAGACATTGCCGACCAGCTGAAGACAAGCATCCCCTGCTAAATGGCCATAAGAGTCATTATATTTTTTAAAAAAGTCGATATCTAGTAATAATATAGTCAGCAAATCTCCTGTTACCAAAGCATGTCGCCATTCTTTGGCAAAAACTTCATCGAAATAGCGTCGATTGGCAAGCCCTGTTAAACCATCCATGCGGGATATTTTTTCCAATATATCTCGATACTTTTTCAATGCCAAATGGCCATTTTGTACCTCTTTAACTGATCGATTGATAGCCTGGGTAGCTATTCGACTTTCTTTTGCCAAATTACGTACTTCTCGGGCAACCATTGCAAAACCTTGTCTCTGCTCTCCTAGCCCCTTGTCTTCAAGGTCTGTACATAAAGCCAAGGGACTCCTCAATCTCATGGCACACTCATTGTTACTTTTATCATCCCCATTATCGATGGTAGCTGCCGTCATACTAATTGCTTTGGATATATCCCCAGTTATTTCCACCGTCTCTTTAAGCTGACTTCGTAAATATTCACATACCTGAGCAACCTCTGTTGATATTTTCTTGTATGTAACTAAGGATACCCATTCCATCACTGAGCAAACAGACTGCACTGTGGGCACTCTGTTTGCACCAATAATTTTCACATCCTTGCGTAAATACGACCCGTATTCTTGTTCCAAGATACCACCTGTACCAACGATTTTCTCATTCCCAGCAATATAGTTAGCTTGCGCTAATCGAGCTATAACTTCTTGCCTAGGCAATTCAGTATAAGCAATGTACACAAACTTAATATTGTCAACGCCATGCTCCTGGCAGTAAAAAGCCGTCTTCTCAGCCTGAATTGTATTATTATTAAAAATAGCGACAATTTCTCCATGTGGGATTTTTGATAATGTTACGTAAAATCGTGTATCTGGGATCAATTCCAAGGGCACAATTTTTTCCCGAGGTACTTTTAGGGCCGCCTCTGCCACACGGGTAGGCTGGCATAAAAATAAATCAATTCCCTTATCATAACTTAATTCTGCAATAGAATGGGCTTTCCCCTCAAAACTGCCGACAAACGCCAAACTACCCGAAAAGAGTGTTTGCGCCACTACCAGCAGTTCATCTCCCACGGTCTGGGAACTCCCTACGGTTGTAAAACGAAAATCAGCACTCATAAGATTGATCTCCTTCCCGTATTCTATGAACTTCAATCAAAGTTCATAGAGGGACATTAACCCGACTCTAGCTTATTTTATCATTACCCATGTTACCATCACGATGGAAGCGCTAACCAAGATACTTTGAAAAAACAATTGTACTACTTCCTCAATATTGGGTCTCATTATACTATTTTCTTTGTCAATTGACCCACTGTATAATACAAACCATTCTCCACTGTATCACAATATTCTTCAATATAAATTCCTTTCCCTTCTAATTGTTGTTTAGCGTGATGGCCAATACGCATTGTCAAAATAGCATCACAATCTTCTACCGCTAAAATGGTATTCTCTCTTTTAGATTCACCCGTGTCACATTCTTCCATTCCTTGGCAATATTTATTAACCTCTCGCTTTTCTAGGAGCTTAAAACTACGACCGTCCCCTTCATAAATAATAAATTCAGAAGCGTGACCAAAATGCTGATCAACAAGTTTTCCATATTTCGATGTGACAGCAATTTTATAGTGTTTTCCCTCTACCTTAGGCACTTCGTTTTCTGGGACAGGCCGATTGCACATGCGAAATTCTTGTGAACGATCTTCCCCGAGTAGCCCGATGGCATCAGCTCGACATTGCTGACAATGACGCATTTGCTGAATATCTAGTTGGCAAATATTTCTAAGATCATTAATTTCTTTCATACTGGTTTGCGGGAAGTTTTCGAAGCCACTACCAGGGGCAGGAATGAGTGGCATGATATTGGTCGTAAAAACACCCAATTCTTTTACTTTCTTTACGATATCAGGAATATGATCCTCATTAATGCCTTTTATCATAACAATGTTGATTTTAACCAGTACACCATGGCTGGTTAAATATTCAATACCTGCTAATTGTTTTTGTAATAGTAAATCTGCAGCCTCGACACCCTCATAATACTTTCCTTGATAAGAAACGAACTTATAAATCTTTGCGCCAATTTCTGGATCAATGGCATTGAGGGTTACCGTTACATGATGAACACCAAGGGTTATAATTTCAGCAGCATATTCTGGTAGCATTAACCCGTTGGTGGACAAGCAAAAGGTAACATCGCTGTTGATTGCTTTTATTTTTTCAATTGTAGCCTTGGTGGCTTCCCAATTTGCCAAGGCATCCCCAGGTCCCGCAATCCCAACAACACTCAGTTGCTCAATTTTTGATTTAACCCAGACAAATTTTTCTGTGGCTAAATCTGGCGTTAAGACCTCGCTGGTAACCCCTGGCCTACTTTCGTTCACACAATCATATTTCCGGTTACAATAATTGCACTGCACGTTGCAACCAGGTGCTACAGGCAAATGAATGCGGGCATATTGATTGTGCGCATCAGCTGAATAACAAGGATGTGTTTTTGTTTTTTCTAGGGTCTCCGCACTTACGGCACTAGTGGAAAATTTAGCCATTTTATTCTCTCCTTTCTGTACCAGTCGCAGGATACCGGCTGGTCAGAGCATTATTTATTTTTATATTTTTATCTTATATAATGAAGGCTACAGAAATGATTAAATTTCTGTAGCCTTCATTTGATATGATCAGCTTATGACCCGATTAAATTCCTGATGCTTTGCCGCGAACTTCGCCAGTTTCCATTGCCAATAAATGATCAGCCCATGTGGCAGCCCATGCCCTGAGTTCGCTGATTTCTAAAGGTGCAGGAACTGTTGATTCCGTTGTTTCGATCACCTTTTTGGCTAAGCTTTGATAAATTCGTGCTTGCTCTGAATTAGGGGCTGCTTCGATTGTTGTTTTACCTTGCAATTCAGATTGAGTTACCGTCACTGACCGAGGAACATATTCCACAACCCGGGTTTTGGTTCTAGCAACAAAATCATCAATGATATCCTTAGCATAAGGAGCATTAATGGAATTGGCAATCAAGCCACCTAAGAGTGCGCCACCGGATTTAGAATATTTCTGAATGCCTTTAAATAGATTGTTGGCAGCATACATGGCCATAAAATCTGCCGATGATACAGTAAATACATGTTCGGCAATGCCTTCACGGATAGGAACAGCAAAGCCACCGCATACTACGTCGCCCAGAACGTCATAAATAATTACATCTAAGTCTAATTCTTCATATACTTTTAACTGTTTCAATAATTGCACCGCAGTAATGATGCCTCGACCAGCGCAACCAACACCTGGAGCTGGACCACCAGCTTCCACACAATACACCCCATTAAAGCCTTGAAAAATTACATCTTGCGCCGTTACTTTATTTTTTTCGCGCAACGTATCAAGCACGGTTGGGATATAACTACCATCCCGCAAGGTATTGGTGGAATCGGCTTTAGGATCGCAACCAAATTGCATGACTTTATAACCCATTGTTGATAACGCGGCACTAATATTAGAGGTGGTAGTTGATTTACCAATACCCCCTTTTCCATAAATAGCTATTTGTTTAATTTTCTTACTCATTATTATTCCTCCTACTTTTTTAAAAACAAAAAAAAGGTCAGAAAAACATTCCCGAGGGAAAGTTTTTCTGACCTTTGGTTCATTCCAATCAGTCATATTACTATATGATCTTTTTAGTATTATATCCAAACTACTGGGAAAATGCAAGTGTTTTATTCTTTATTTACTATAATTTGTCCTTTACTATATTCTGGCACAATTTCTAAGATATCCCTTTGGAAACAATAGACCACATCTTCCATACGGTTTAGATCATCCAAGCGTTTACCGTTGCGACTGGTAGCGCCAATCTCAACTAATTTATCTTGGGCCTGGGTATACATGAGTAAGGCACCACGAGCTGAATCAGTAAGAACGTTTTGCCCGACCGCACTTAATAACTTAACCAGCAATCCTGCACAGAGAGCATCTTCCAGTGAAAAAAGCCCATCGGTGCCCGCACAAACAATTAAGATATCTTTCCCATAGCTTTTTCCTTGTCGACAAACAGCTTGGGCATTTAAAAATGAACCAATCAAGGTGCGATAAGCCCCTTCTGTTGCCTTGATGGCAATGGTTCCATTGGAAGTCGTCATAATAATTTTTTTATCCTGCACCTTATCTAAAGAAAATTCAAATGGTGAATTGCCAAAATCATAACCCTTTATGGTGATGGATTGCCGTTCACCGGCAAATAAAACAGGACCCCTTTGACTGGTCGCGGCGATGCTCGCATCCTCCGTTGATAACACGGGGATCATGACTGCGCAGCCATTGGCAAAGGAAGTAAGGATGGAGGTTGTGGCACGGAAGATATCCAATACGATACAAACCGTGTCTCCAAGATCAGTTTTATTAACGCCTGTAGGTAATAATGCAACATCAATTTTCATAAGCACGTACCATCTCCTTTATTTATGTATTCTAAAGTTTTTTAGCCGAAGAGCATTCATGACCACCGACACGGAGCTAAAGGCCATGGCCGCACCTGCGATGACTGGTGATAAAAAGCCTGCCGCAGCGATGGGTACACCGATACAATTATAAATAAGTGCCCAAAATAAATTTTGTTTAATATTGGTCATGGTGGCTTTACTTAGTTGTATGGCGGCCACAATACCATGCAGGTCCCCTCCCATGAGAGTAATATCCGCTGCTTCAATGGCAACATCCGTACCTGTACCAATGGCAAACCCTACATCGGCAACGGTTAAGGCTGGCGCATCGTTAATACCATCGCCGACCATCCCAACGACTTTACCGACTTGTTGCAGTGACGCCACTTGCTTAGCTTTATCTTGGGGTAATACTTCAGCCATAATGTTGCTAATACCAATTTGTTCACCAATGGCCTGAGCCACTCGTTTATTATCACCCGTGATCATCCACACTTCTAGGCCTAATTTTTGTAGCTGAGCGACAGCCTCTGCCGAATGTTCTTTAATGGTATCGGCCACCGCCACTAATCCTGCCAGTTGGTTACCCATGGTCAACAGCATAACGGTTTTACCTTGCTGTTCTAAGGCCTCCACTTGGGGAAGAATGGTATCCATTGGCACATTGTTGTCACTCATTAATTTGCGTGTACCAACCAATACCGTTGTGCCATCCAGGATAACTTGAACGCCATAACCGGGAAGGGCTACAAACTCTTCCGGATCAGCACCACTGATTCCTTGAGCTTGACCAAATTTGACGATAGCCTGGGCCAGTGGATGCTCTGATTTTTTTTCAGCCCTGACAGCAAGGGTCAATAGTTCATCTTCCGTCAAATTTCCTACAGAAATAATGTCCGTTACATCTGGTTTACCTTTGGTAATGGTCCCGGTTTTATCTAAAACAATAGTGGTCAAACGATGGGAGTTTTCCAAGTGTTCTGCCCCTTTAATGAGAATGCCATTTTCTGCCCCTTTACCGGTGCCAACCATAATAGAAGTTGGCGTTGCTAAACCTAAGGCGCAAGGGCAAGCAATGACCAATACGGCCGTAAAATTAACAAGAGCTTTGGATAAATTTCCTGGCTCAATTATAAAATACCAGACAAAAAAGGTCAACACTGCCAGTAGAATAATGGTCGGCACAAAATAACTAGAAACACGATCAGCAAAACGTTGGATGGGAGCTTTAGACCCTTGTGCCTCCTCTACAATGCGCAAGATTTGGGAAAGAACCGTGTCTTTGCCGACTTTAGTTGCTGTAAAGGTAAAAGTTCCAAATTTATTGATGGTGGCACCAACAATTTCATCACCGATTTTTTTATCTACGGGAAGACTTTCCCCCGTCAACATGGACTCATCCACTGTGGATATCCCTTGAATAATGACCCCATCCACTGGGATCTTTTCACCAGGGCGCACCAGGATGATTTCTCCGACGAGTACCTTTTCTATTTCAATATCCACTTCTTCCCCACCGCGAATGACCCGAGCGGTTTTGGCCTGAAGGCCCATCAGAGATTTTAAAGCTTCTGAGGTCTGGCCTTTCGCCCTGGCTTCGAGAAGTTTCCCTAAAATGATGAGGGTAATCAAAATCGCCGAAGTTTCAAAATACAGTTCTGGAACGCCACGGATGATATTGACCACGCTATAGAAATAAGCCGCGGACGTGCCGAGAGCCACTAATACATCCATATTAGAACTACCATTGCGCAGTGCTGAATAAGCCCCACGGTAAAACTGCCACCCAGCGACAAATTGTACCGGTGTCGCTAATACTAATTGGAAGTAGGGATTATTCAAACTGTGACCGATGGTCCCCATCATACCAAAAAAGTGTAACACCATAGCCCCTAAGAGGGGAATGGAAAGCACCGCAGATAACAACAAGCGAAAGCGTTGTTGACTGGCTTCAGTGGCTCTCACTGTTTTTTCTTGATCGACCTCTTTTGCATCTCCTAGATTGTGAGCAGAATAACCTAATCTTGTCACTTCTGTTTTCATCTGCTCGGTGGTAATTTCACTACTATTATATTCCACGGTGGCCTTTTCCGCGGCAAGATTCACATTAGCACTGTATATACCCCCTAAATGAGTTAACCCTTTTTCAATACGCATGGCGCAAGAGGCGCAACTCATCCCCGTAATTTTAAACTCAGCTTTATCTTTGATAACCTCAAACCCCAAGGCTTCAACTTTTGCAATCAGATCTTGTAAACCAACCTGCTTGGCATCATAACTAATAGTAGCTTTTTCCACGGCAAAATTGACGACGGCTTTATCCACTCCCACTAATTTTCCCAAACCTTTTTCAATGCGATTGGCACATACAGCACAAGACATGCCACCAATTTTTAGACTATTAGAACGCAAGTCATTCCCCATATTATTTGTCGCCATCTCCATCACGCCTTTATCTTTATTTGGTAAATTGTTTTAACACATTCAATAACTCATCAATACTTTCATCGGCCCGATTTTCTTGTATGGCCTTGACTACGCAACTTTTAGCATGACTCTCTAAGATCATCAATGCCACTTTGTTGAGAGCCGCCCTGGCTGCTAAAATCTGTTGAACAATATCAACACAATACCGTCCTTCATCTAGCATTTTATCAATACCGTTGGTTTGGCCAGCAATTTTTTTCAGTCGTAGTTTAAGCTCACCCTTTTCTTTATCCGTTAACATACAATCACCTCTTAACTACTATACCCCCCTAGGGTATATATTCTACTTTAATACAACATTTACTCTTTGTCAATCTTATCCCATGGTGGAGACGGTGAAGAGAGAGATGGCAATAAAAAATGATCAGGAACACACTTACTTGTGAAAGTGTGTTCCTGACCTTTAGTCTTCCAATCAGCCATTCCATTATGTTATGTTATATTTTATGTATTATACTTATTTCCTTCTAAAGAAGTTAAGTGTTTTATTTTCACTTTTTTAAATAAAACGATGTTGTCGCTTTGCTGAAATAATCTCCGTATTCATACCAGCTTCGTGCAATCCACCACTGTAGCGACCATGTTCCATTTTTATGCATAAATCCATCACGGTTAACAGTCCCGCGGCCTTGGCTTTTTGGGCAGCTTCCAGGTTGACGATTTTAAGTTGTATCCAAACAGCCGGAATCTGGCAGGTTATGGCCTCTTCCACAATGGCTAAACAGTCTTTGGCAGGGCGAAAAATATCCACTAGGTCAACTTTTTCAGGAATACTCGACAAGTTTGGATAGGAGGGCTCGCCGAAAATTTCCTTAACCCGAGGATTTACGGGAATGATACGATAACCGGCGGAACGCAGATAAGTCGCCACAAAATAGCTGGCCTTCTGAGATTCTGCCGATAAACCAACCATGGCAATGGTTCTGCTCCCTTGTAAAATCTTACTGATGGTTCCAGCATTTTGATAAAGTTCCTGCTCCTCAGGTGAAAGCAGGGAATTTAAGGCTACAGGTTGTGAAAGGCTTGTTCCAAATCCCATAATAAATCCTCCAATGTTTCAATTCCTATGGATAAACGAATTAACTCTGGTCCAACACCAGCGGATTTTAATTCCTCATCACTCATCTGCTGATGGGTCGTGGAAGCTGGGTGAATGACCAAGCTGCGTACATCACCAATATTAGCAAGATGACTAAATAGCTGTAAACCTTGGATAAACTTTTTGCCAGATGAGCGAACATCTTCACCACTCTGCTTTTTAAGACCAAAGGATAGGACGGCACCTGCGCCTTTAGGCAGGTACTTTCGGGCTAAATCGTATTGAGGATGGCTTGTCAGGCCGGCATAAGATACCCACGCCACTTTGGAATTATTTTCTAAAAAGCGAGCAACGGCCAGGGCATTTGCCACATGGCGATCCATCCGTAGGGAGAGGGTTTCTAACCCTTGGATGAGTAAAAAGGCATTCATAGGTGACAGACAACAGCCAGTATCACGAACAGTTTCTGTACGAACCTTCATCAAATAGGCATAATGGCCAAAGGTATCGTAGAATTTTAAATTATGATATTTTGGTGATGGTTCGGCAATGGCCGGAAAGGAAGAATAATCAAACTTACCCGAGTCCAGGATGACTCCGCCCAAGGAGTTGCCATGACCACCAATAAATTTAGTGGCAGAATAGACGGAAATGGTGGCACCAAACTCCATGGGACGACACAAATAAGGAGTCGCCATGGTATTATCAATCATTAAGGGTATGCCATGGCTAGCACCTAACGCCGATAGCTTTTCTAGATCTAAGATGCTACCCCGAGGATTGCCAATGAGTTCACCATACAGAACTTTTGTTTTGGGTGTAATGGCTTTTTCCCAGGCCGAAATATCCGTGGGGTCAACAACATAATGCACCTTATTTCCCATCTTACTTAGGGTGTGGGTCAACTGGGTTACCGTCCCGCCATAAAGATGTGATGAAGCCACGACTTCATCCCCCGGCTCTAGCAAAGTCATAAATGCGGACAGTTGAGCCGCCATACCACTCGCCACGGCAACTGCGCCCGTGGCACCTTCTAAAGATGCCATCCGTTCTTCAAAAACAGCAACCGTTGGATTGCTAATACGAGAATAAATATGCCCATACTGTTTTAGGTCAAAAAGTTCTGCCGCATGGTCAGCATCAAAAAATACAAAAGATGAAGTCTGATGAATGGGTACAGCGCGGGAGCCATGCTGAGCATCTGGTACGTGGCCAGCATGAACCATCCGTGTATCAAAACCGAAATTACGTTGATTTGCCATTAATAACTCAACTCCTTATGAATGCAGCAATTTCCGGATCTTTCCCCAGTGCCACAAGATCCTCTTGAGTCGGTAATTGCACTTTGTCTCGCTCCACATTAACTAAGCATAAAAAGCCTAACGGGCTTTTGCCATTGGCTTGAAATTGATGCCAGGTGAGGGGTGGTATGGTAATAACATCTTTTTCCGTAATGGAATGAATTTGGTCGCCTAACAAAACCTGACCCGCCCCGCGCAGGATCATAACCACGTGCACATGCTCATGTCGTTCTAATGAAGAATAACCGCCGGCTAACACCTCAAAATAACGAAGTTGGCAGGGCACATCCCCCAGTCCCTCACACAAAACCTGGCGGGTAATGCTTTTGAAATTTGTCCCCGTTTCTTTATAGGACAACACCGAGACATCATCCCACTTATAATCGCCTGAATACTTTACTATCATTAGTAATTTCCCCTTTCTTTCTCGTCTTATCCGCCTATGCCTTTTCTACTAAATCCAAGAAATATCGGCAGTTTTGTGCTAAATCTGGGCCTTGTTTAAAGAGCCCACCGCCCATTAAGAACAGGACTTCTTTACCATATACCGCCAATAATTCTGGAATACGCTCAATGGTCATGCCCCCCCCTGGACTAGGGAAAATTGTTTTTAAGTGTCCCATGGCTTCCTCCGTACCACGGACAATGCTGCGGCATTCATCAATACTAAAGGAAAAGCGCCCACCAAAGTTAGGATAAATCACGGCATCAGCACCTGCTAACCTGCTGATTTGGCCATAAAGAGCATAATGGGAAAAACCAAAGCCATAGGTAGAGCTCGTTACATAACTACCTTGAAAAGCAGGATGACTGATGATGGGCAACGCCAGCTCATCTTCATCGGCCAACCAACGCATGGTATCAAAACCGGTCAGGGCCGGTGCCACCAATAATCCACCCGCCCCAGCTTGCTTGGCAAATTTAGCTCGTGATAAAATTGTATGGGCTGGGCCTGTTACATTGGCCACGTAAATGCTTTTATGGCCGGTTTTATGATTGGCCCTCTCCACAGCTGCACTACAAAGGGTAACGCGCTCTTCAAAGGGCGCGAAAGGCTGGTTACTAAGGCCATGATCATCTTTAATAATATCAATACCACCTAAGGCACATTGATACACAATATCTGCTAGTTGCGCCGAGGTTAATCCCATGGGTTTTATAGCGGCAAACAGTAGAGGCCTTTGGGAAACGCCCAGAAGTTGACGCAGTCCTTCACGTCCAAAGCGAGGTCCCCTAAAAGCTTTTAGAAGGCTATCTGGTAAAATTAATTTATCCACTAGGATACCCGGTTTAATGCTGATATTTCCAAAGATTACATTTAGCAATTGTGTCAGTTCATTCGCCGCTAGTTCAATGGCATAACTTATGGTCACCTGGTAACCTTGCTTGCTTCGCAGTGGTGCAAATGATTCAATACGTCCCACTACTTCATCTTTGATAAAGCCTGGAGCCAAAAGTTCATAAGGGTATTCAACGGTCTGTTCAACACAAATATCTTGGGCCTTAGCGTATGCTTCCTTTTCACTTCCCGTCAAATGGTAAATTACGGAAAACCGTTCTCCAGAAATCATATCATAGACACTCCTTACTTTTTTATAGAATAAAAATCAGTCATGAGTTATAATCCACATTTTTCAAATGCTTGCTGTAAATCAGCAAGAATATCATCAACTTCTTCTAGCCCCACGCTAAAGCGTAGATGTCCATTTTTAAACGCCGCAGGATAAAAATGATTTCGTTCATCCTTAGGACCTGTATACACCATAAGACTCTCATCATGACCAATGGAAACGGCTGGAATAATAAGTTCCAGGGAATTAAGGAATTTGTTATGAGTAGCCATATCGGCTTTTAGTCCAAAAGAAAGAACGCCTGAATACATGCTCATTTGCTTCTTAGCAATTTCATGCTGTGGATGGCTCTCAAGACCAGGATAAGCAACAAAATCGATCGCTGAATGTCCTTCTAAAAATTCAGCCACTTTCATAGCGCTTTCACTATGTTGCTTCATCCGCAGAGGAAGAGTCACGGCCCCACGCATAATAAGCCAGGCATTAAATGGACTGATCGCCCCTCCCAAATTTACCATGGCCTGACGTTTTATTTGATCAATCAACTCTTTTTTACCAATAACAGCTCCACCCATGGCATCCCCATGACCATTAATATACTTGGTTAAACTATGTATCACAAGATCAGCGCCTAGGGCCAAAGGTTGTTGTAAAAAAGGTGAGGCAAAAGTACTATCCACTGTAAGTAGTGCACCAACAGAGTGAGCAATTTCCCCTATTTCTGCAATATCGCTTACGCGAGTCGTGGGATTACCGGGAGTTTCAATATGAATGATTTTTGTATTAGGACGCAGGGCCTGTTTTATTTCTGCCAAATTTCCAGTGTCAACTAGAGTGGTTTCTATACCGTATTTATCGGGAAAATATTCATTGAGTAATCGATAGACAGCCACATAGGAAACGTTAGAACAAATGATATGAGCATCTTTATTCAAAAAAGTGAAAAATACACCCGCCAAGGCCGCAACACCTGTACTGAGTACAACACAATCTTCTCCCCCTTCAAGAGCTGCCAATTTTTCTTGCAGATATCTTTGATTGGCTGAGGTATTACGTGTGTAAACTAATTGATTGGGATCACTCCAATCCAGAGTGGATGCGTCTTCAGGCAGTCGATAACTGTTGGCCATTATAATGGGCCGCCGAATGGCACCCGTTTCTTTGTCAATACCATTCCCTGTATGAATACATTGAGTCCTAAAAGCAGTTTTTGTTTTGTTAACCATAATAATCTCCTTTTTCATTTAGATTTAATAGTTAAAACACCTAACAAAAAATAGGTTGGAGTAATCATCACGATTACCCCAACCTTCAGTTTACTGATCAGTTAGCTAAGTATGTATGGTATGAGAGGTAGTGATCTACTCTTTTAAAAAGGTAAAAAGCTACTCAATAATTTAACTTTATACTAGCAGTTTATGCTTATTGTGTCAACATCTAGCTCTAGATTTCTCAAAGAGCTCATTGGAAAAAGCCATCTCATTTAGCTTTAGGATCTAGTGCATCACGCAAGCCATCGCCAAACATATTAAACCCCAGAACAACTAACATAATCGCCACACCTGGAAAAATCATTGTCCAAGGTGCTAATGTAAGATAAGGTCGTGCATCGGAAAGCATTTTCCCCCATTCTGGTTGTGGTGATTGAGCCCCCATGCCCAAAAAGCTAAGGGACGCCGCCTCAATGATTGCCGAACCAATGCCAATGGTAGCTTGTACAATAAGAGGCGAAATACTATTCGGTAAAATATGCACAAATAAAATTCTAGCATCAGACATACCAATAATCCTGGCGGCAGTGATATATTCTTCTTCTTTAATGCTTAATACCTTAGAGCGTACTAACCTGCCGTAGGTTGGAATATTAATGATGGCAATCGCCAGCAGTGCATTAAACAAACTAGGTCCTAAAATGGTAACAATCACAATGGCCAGTAAAATACTTGGAAAAGCCAAGATGAGATCAAAGACTCGTGAAATCATCAGATCAACCCATTTGCCATAAAAGCCCGCAATTAATCCCAGGCCACTGCCCACAAGGAGAGAGCCAGTAACCGCAAATAGCCCTACTGCTAGAGAAATGCGTGAGCCATATACTACCCGGCTGAATATATCCCGCCCCAAGTCATCCGTCCCAAACCAATGGGAACAACTTGGCGGTTTCAAACTATCCAAAGGATTGTAACTTGGATTAGCAAGATCATAAGGTTCCAATGCAATCATCGGTGCTATTATTGCTAAAAAAACAAAGAGCAATACAATGCCCAAGCCCCATAAAGCGGCTTTCCGTGCCAGTAATATTCTACCGGCTCCCACCCAAAGAGATTCTGATTTTCTATGTACAACGGCCATACAGGCATCCTCCTTTCTAACGGTACTGAATGCGAGGATCAAATACCACATATAAAATATCCACGACAAGATTAATAAAAATAAAAAGTACTGATAAAAAAAGTATACCTGCCTGAACAACGGGAAAATCTCGAAAGGCAATGGCTTCATAGATATATCGTCCAATTCCCGGCCAGCTAAATATTGTCTCTGTCAAAATAGCACCACTTAATATGAGGCCAAACCGTAGTCCAATGATTGTCATAATGGGCGCTGCCGCATTTTTCAGGCCATGCCGATAAACAATATAAAGTCCCGACAAACCTTTGGCCTTAGCAGTACGAATATAATCGGCATGAAGAACCTCTAGCATACTGGAACGTGTAATGCGGGCAATAACGGCCATGGGGATGGTACTTAACACAATACTAGGCATAATCAAATGTTTACATGCATCCCAAAAGGCTTGCCAATTTCCCATAACTAAAGAATCAATGAGATAAAGTCCGCTGATACTATCAAACATAATTCTTGGATCAAGACGTCCTGTAGACGGTAATAAATGCAGTTGTTCTGTAAAAAACCACTGACTCATGAGTGCCAGCCAGAAAATTGGCATGGACACACCCGTTAAGGAAAAGGTCATGAGTAAATGATCGAAAAGAGAATTTTTACGCCATGCTGCTAAGATACCTGCATTCACACCAGCAAAGACAGCAATCAACATGGCTGTACCTCCCAGCTCCACCGTAGCCATAAAATACCGGTAAAGTTCGGTCTGAATAGGAGCCTGATTACGCAAAGAGATTCCCAGATCACCGGTTACTACATGTTTCATATAAATAAAATATTGTACCACCAAAGGTTGATCCAATCCCATTTGTTGCCGTAATGCCTGCAACGCCTCTTGGGTAGCATTTTCTTGCAAAAGCATCAAGGCAGGATCACCGGGGATGGCCCGCAGCATCAAAAAGACAATCATACTTACGCCTAGTAATACAGGAATGACCTGAAGTAATCGTCGCACTATATATGGTACCATTTCCAACTCCTCACCTATGCCAAAGAGGTATGACGTTGCATACCTCTTTGGGGCATAACCTTACTTATTGTTTTTCAATCCAAATGTCTTTCAAACTTTCTGATGCCTTAGCACCTGGTGTATATCCCATAACATTTTTTCCTGTCGCAGTCGCCACACTTGCATGAATTAGGGGTATCATTGGAACATCTCGAGAGATGAGGGTCTGTGCGTCTTTATAAAACTGCACACGTTTTGCTGGATCAACAGTAATTTGTCCCTTTAATAATAGTTCATGAACTTGTTCATTTTTGTACATGGAAATATTTTGAGCACTTGGTGGAACGGCATTACTCTTATCTAATAAAACATATAAGAAATTATCTGGATCACCATTATCACTGCCCCAACCATACATGGCAAGGGTATGCTCACCATTTTTAATTTTTTGTAAATAGGTTGCCCACTCAAAAGTAACTAACTTGACACGAATACCGACTTTTGCCAAATCTGCTTGTAGCGCTTCTGCCGCTTTTTTAGGATTAGGCATATATCCTCTGACAATGGGTAATTCAAACAATTCAATGTCAAAGCCATTAGGATAACCAGCTTGCGTTAACAGTTCACGAGCTTTGCCAGGGTTATATTCATGCTCTGGCAACTCATTATTATAACCTAAGAGTGATGGTGGTAAAATGCCCTTGGCCGGTTCCGAGCCTTTAAGGAAGGAATCTGTCATCCCCTGTATATTAATTGCCAAACTTACGGCCTGTCGAACTCTAAGATCGTTAAAAGGAGCTTTGTCGTTATTCATTGCTAAATAAGCAGTATTAAAAGCTTTTCGAGTATAAACCTTCAAATTTTTATTTTGTTTTGCTCCTTCAACTTCCAAAGGCGTTATACTGTCGATAAAATCGATTTCTCCCGCTTTTAAAGCAGTTAACCGAGCCGTTGGATCAGGAATAACACGAAAGATAATTTTATCTAGCTTAGGTGCATTCTTATCCCAGTAATTCGGATTTTTTTCTAAGGTAATCGAATCATTACGTTTCCATTCTTTAAATACAAAAGGACCCGTCCCAACTGGATGTTGACCAATTTGATCACCATATTTTTCTATGGCAGTCGGACTATTAAGGCTAAAGGATACCATGGCTAAATTAGCCATAAAGGTCGCTTGTGACTTATTGAGTGTAAATTGTACCGTATAATTATCAAGTGCCTTTATTTCTTCAATTACACTGTCACCTTTATAGCCAAAAGCGCTTTGAAAGGGAGCAAAGGTATTTTTATGCTGGGGATGGGCTTTATCCCACATGCGTTCAAAATTATACACCACTGCCGCTGCATTAAAGTCTGTCCCATCATGAAATTTTACACCTTGGCGTAATTTTATCGTCCACACTTTTCCGTCTTCCGATGCATTCCATTCTGTCGCCAGTACAGGAATAACTCTAAAATCACTATCATAGTCGCAAAGGCCTTCTAGTATCTGCTTAATTACAAGATTAGATTCACCATCATTTGTGACTGGGGCATCTAAGTTAACACTATCACCACTGCGCCCATAGACCAAAACTCCACCCTTGCCTTCACCACTACCCACTGTTTTCTTATCACCGCAACCGGCGAATATAATGGACATCAATACAAACATAGCTACGAATACTGTATACTTTATTTTCATCGTTTTACCACTCCTCTTCCTTTTTACGACGTAACTTCATCATATAAATGACAAGCCACCTTATGACCATTACCCATATCCTTAAGGATGGGCTCCTTTAATGTACATACCGCTTTGGAAAATCTACATCTTGGATGAAAAACACATCCGCCTGGGGGATTTATGGGACTTGGCGGATTGCCCTCCAGAATAAATTTCTCCTGTTTCTGTCCGGGCTTAGAGGCGGGAACTGCAGAAATAAGAGCTTGCGTATAAGGATGTAGGGGCTCCAAAAAAAGACTTTTTTTATCGGCTGTTTCAACAAGATGTCCTAAATACATCACGCCGATATGATCACTAATATGTTTTACAACACTTAAATTATGAGAAATAAATACATAGGCTAAACCAAACTCCAGTTGCAGCTTTCGCAATAGATTAATAATCTGGGATTGTATGGATACATCTAGAGCTGAAACGGCCTCATCGGCTACAATAAGTTTGGGATTCAGACTGATGGCACGGGCAATATTGATTCGTTGTCTTTGCCCCCCAGAAAACTCGTGGGGATAACGATTGGCATAAAACGAATCAAGTCCCACCATCTCCAGCAATTCTGCCACTCGCAGTTTTCTTGCCTTAGAGTCTACTTGTTTATGTACCTGCATTGGCTCTTCGATAAGTGCACCTACGGTTTTGCGCGGGTTTAGAGAGGCAAAAGGATCTTGAAAAATCATTTGCAGATCACGATATTTATGGCGCATTTGTTTTGGTGACAGCTCTGCAATATTTTTACCGGCAAATTGTATCGTCCCAGAAGTCGGCTCTAACAAGCGCAAAATAGTACGACCAATCGTTGATTTTCCACAGCCAGATTCTCCAACGAGACCAAATGTTTCCCCCTGCTGAACAGTAAAGGATACTCCATCAACAGCCTTTACATATTCTTTATTATAGGAAAATAAGCTTGTATGAATGGGGAAATGTACTTTCAAATCTCTTACCTCAAGTAAGGGCTGCATTGTCACTACCTCCTTCCATTAAAAAGCAACGAACTTTATGTCGGTCACTTACCTCCAACAACTTGGGTCGTTCGTGATGACAAGGCTCCATTGCATATTGGCAGCGACTAGCGAATTTACACCCATTCATAACGTCTGTTGGCAAAGGAAGATTTCCATTAATGGATTCTAACCATTCTACTTCCGTATCAATTGAAGGAATTGATTGCAATAAACCTTTCGTATAGGGATGCTGAGGATTATAAAAAATGGTTTCAACATCCCCTTCCTCCACAATTTGCCCACAATACATCACAATGACACGATCACACGTCTCAGCCACGACCCCCATGTCATGAGTAATGAATAAGATTGCCATATTTGTCTTTTTCTTTAAGCGAGTCAATAGGTCAAGAAATTGAGCCTGTATTGTTACATCCAATGCCGTCGTTGGTTCATCGGCTATCAGTAGGTGGGGTCTACACGCCATTGCTATGGCAATCATCACTCGCTGACGCATACCCCCAGATAATTGATGAGGATATTCATGAATCATTTGCTCCGCTCGTGGCATTCCCACCTCCACAAGTAATTCTACTGCTCGCCTTAAGGCTTTTTGTTTATTATATTTTAAATGTTTTTGTAAACTTTCACCAATTTGCTGACCAATGGTAAGAACTGGATTTAGAGATGTCATAGGATCCTGAAATATCATGGAAATTTCTCCGCCACGAATATTTTGCATCTCCCCTTCTGTCAATTGAATCAAATCACGCCCTCGAAAAGTGATGGAACCCTCAACAATATTACCAAAAGGTTTTGGCAACAGCCCCATAATCGACAGGGCTGTAACACTCTTGCCACATCCCGATTCTCCCACTACACCAACGGTTTGACCTTCTTCGACCTGAATATCAATACCATCAACAGCATGGACGATGCCATTATTTGTAAAAAAATATGTGTTTAAATTTTTTATATCAAGTAACATTTCCAACCCCTACTCCGAGATTATTATAAACATACACCTAATAATCACCCTCCCGCATAATAAGAAAAAAACTTGGCTGTGGACTTGCAATCAAAAAGTGTATCCTTCTGATTGCGTAAAAAAGGCCGAGGATGCGTAAGTGCATCCTCGGCCTTCAGTCTTTCTGATCAACCAAGATAAGTTTATCCATTAAATTCCATCTGAAAATATCTTTGATTCTATTTTACTCACCAGTAACTATCTACAAATTACCATACATCTTGCTTATTGTCAATTAAGGAAGTCCCTTGAGTAAGTCTTTTCCCAAAGTCCCTTTTTAGAAAATCACTCGTTGTGGCCATTTTACATCTGGTAACAGAGGTTTATCATATTTTTCCACTATCACGTTACAAGTATTGTAACCCGTATGACCTTGGCCAGTAGGAATAGGTCCATTCAAAATATTAGTTGCACCAGCCTTATCAAGGGTGCCTGTTTCATCCATCTCAATCCACGCCCCTTGTCCCAGAGCAACAACGCCTGGCATAATTCGCTCTGTCACATAAGCTGGCCTAATCACAGCTCCGTGTCGACTGCTAATTTTCACAATATTGCCGGTTTCTATGCTTAATTTCAAGGCATCATCGGCATTAAGCCAAAATTCCTGGGGAAAAGCCTCCCGTAACCAAGGCACATTGTCAAAATTAGAATGAGCTCTTCGTTGATAATGAATGGTGATTAACTGATATGGATATCCATTTTTTACTCCATCCTCATACCCTTCGAGAGAGGGCTCATACTCCGGAAGGGCAGCTTTTTTCGACCAGCCAAAAGATTGAATGCGCTCTGAAAGCTCCCGGCTGTATATCTGAAACCGGCCACTAACGGTTGCCAACTTATTTTTATCAGGATCGGCAATAAATTTTTCAAATGAAGTATACTCTAGTTTATCGCCAACGGAGCGTGGTACCTGATAAATGCCTTTTTCCTTAAATTCTTTATAAGAGATACGACCTGTCTGGGGACTTCCTACAACGCCCAACCCAGCAATATCCTCAGCTGTAATCGTGATCAAATTTTCATAACCACTTCCATCGGCCTTTATTACCTGAGCGCCAACAATTTGATTAAAGACCGATTGTTTGAGAGGCAGGGGGTCTATTTTATCGGGATCTAGCCCCAGCCGACTGCCAATTTCCCGAGCAATCCAAATATCTGTTTTAGCTTCGTAAAGCGGCTGGATTACTTGGGTGTAGTTAATCAGAATTTCCCTATTCCCAACTACGATGCCTTCATCTACTTCCCACTGAGTGACTACCGGTAGTACAACATCAGAGTAACGTGCATCTGTATTTAAAAAATAGTTTTGGGTTACCACAAATTCCACTTTTTTATGAGCTTCTATCCCCTTCATCGAACCCGCCCGCTGATTGAGTGACGAACCAAAACCATGGCAAATCATTTGAACATTGATATCTTTTTTGGGACCGGCACCAGCAGTATACTTGCCAGTCAGTATGGCATCCCACATTTCCCCGTTATTGAGTCTCACTTTTGCCAACGGATTAGGAATTTTGGGAATACCAGTAGCACCTGGCTTGACCAAAAGCGGTCCAGCATAGGTAGAACGATTGTGCATATTGGGACTCACTCCGGCACCAGGTACGCCAAAATTGCCCGTAATAAAACCTAATGTAAGCATGATATGGGGCAAATGTTCACCATTGTTAATGCGCGCTGGTGCACCGGCTGTTACAATGGTCGCGGGCTTAGAAGTGGAGTATTCTTGAGCAAACTGACAAATGATCGCCACATCAACGCCACAAATAGTGGCCGCCCATTCGGGTGTTTTTGCAACACCATCAAAGGTCCCCAGCAAATAATCTTTGAAATTCCCCTGGGAATCAGCCCCTTGAGGCATATGTTCGGCATCAAAGCCCTCACAATAGGTATCAAGGAAATGCTGATCATGAAGATGATTGGTGATAATATAATAAATCATGCCGAGGATGAGAGCGCTATCGGTGCCTGGTCGGCAGGCAATCCATTGATCGGCCAGTACTCTGGCTGTATCCGTGTAGAGAGGATCGACAACGATAAATTTAACGCCAGCCTTTTTAGCCTGCAAAAAATTATATGTAGGATTGCCATTACTAGAAACTGCCGGATTGGCGCCCCATAGCACAATTAATTTGGATTTGCGTAGACGGAAACGATCGTTGCCATCCCAATCCCCTGATGAATTATTTCCAGTAACATAGGGGTATACTTCTGGCCAAGATCCCCAGGACACTTGCCCCCATCGCTCCGTATATCCCCCATATAAACTTAGTACACGAGGCAGTTCTGCACCTGTGGGTATGAAGATAGCAGAATTGCCATATTGTTCTTTTATGCGACGTATTTCCCCGGCTACAATATCCAGGGCCTCATCCCAGGAAATGCGTACCCATTCATCTCGGCCACGCAGTTCCTTATTGCCACCACCTGGTTCCCAGTGTTTACGTTTCATTGGATATTTTAACCGATCGGCGCCAAGAACCTGTTTGCGTTGGGAGCGCCCGCGAGGGCAACCACGTTGTTGGGGAAAATCTGGGCTGTCGGGATGGGTGTCATCGGTTTTTTGCCGCAACACAATACCATCTACCACATAAGCTTTATTCAAACATCGACCACCACAATTGTGCCAGCAGGCAGCAGTTATCCAGCGTCCTTCCGTACCGCTGGTAGCGGCGGAAGCTAAACTAGAGTGGAAAAGACCGTGTCCGGGAAACATCATGGCAGCAACCGCTGCGCCACTTAAGCCAAGAAACGTTCTGCGGTTTATGGGATACTCTTTGGCTCTTTCAAGCAGATTCATAGCTTACCTCCCTTATTTTGAATTATTTATACAGAATATTTATTGTTTTGCTTGGGTATTGGGTTTGATCAGAAGTGACGGCCCTGTAATCTGAGAATCAGGCAATCCTTTTACGTCAGCTGTCCCACCGAATTTCTTTCTTAATTCACCTATCTCACCAAACTGTAATGCTCTCATCAGACAAGCATCCACACAACTTGGATTTTGGCCTTTGTCAATTAAATCCACACAAAAATCACATTTGCCGATTTTCTCTTGTTTTGCTCTGTATTGTGGAGCCTTATAGGGGCAAAACTTAATACACACTTGGCAGCCAATGCATTTTTCTTTGTCATGCAAAACAACACCATCGGATTTTCGTTTGGTAAGGGCTCCAGTCGGACATTTCGCCACACATTTGGGCAAAGCGCAATGATTGCAAGCAACAGATAAGGGATAAGCCCATGGATTGGGATATTTTCCCCCTTCAAAATAGGATACTTTACGAAATAAAACCCCCACTTCCAAATTATTTTTATCCTTGCAAGCAATTTGACACGTCTTGCAACCTGTGCAGACTGTCATATCATAATAAAAACCTAGCTGAGCCATCATTGTTTCCTCCTTTTATCATACAATTCGTTGCGGCCATTGCACATCCGGCAACAGTGGTTGATCATATTTTTCTATTTTAACATTGCAGGAATTTGCTCCCATATGACCTTGCCCCGTAGGAATACCGCCGCCAAGAATATTAACATTACCACTTTTCTCCACTTTATTTTCTTCATCCAGCTCAATCCAAGCGCCTTCACCCAGTGAAACTACGCCTGGCATCATGCGCTCCGTCAAATATAGGGGACGGACAACAACGCCATGCCGACTGCTGATTTTAACAATATCCCCATGTTGTAAGTTCAAGCCCTTGCCATCATCTGTATTCATGATAAATTCCTGCTCAAAGGCTTCACGTAGCCAAGGCAAATTGTCAAAAACCGAATGGGTCCGGCGACGATAATGAATGGTATATAATTGAAAAGGAAATTCACCCTTTACTTTATTGGGCCAATCGGCAAAAGTGTCTTCGTAACCCTCTTCCGGTTTATCATACTGAGCAATGGGTGATTTAACTGTCCAGCCGTATTTAGTGATTTTGTCTGCCAGTGTTTGGCTGTGGATCTCAATTTTTTTACTAGGAGTCTCACGGGGATATTTCTCTGGTTCATTGCGATATTTCTCAAATTCCGTAAAGCTAAAAGCATCTCCCTGGAACCTTTTTACTTGGTAAATGCCTTGTTCTTTAAATTCTTTAAAGCCAATCCTGCCCGTCTGCGCTTTTCCCGTAACGCCGAGTGCGCGAATATCCTCGTCCGTAATGGTCACTAAGGTTTCATACTCTTTGCCATTCTCCTTTACGACCATGGCACCGGCCGCTTGATTAAATACTTGTTGTTTTAGGGGTATGGGGCTAATCTGCTGTGCATCAAGTCCCAACCGTTTGCCAATCTCTGTCGCCACCCAAATATCATCCTTCGCCTCAAACAAGGGGTTGATAACCTGGCTAAACCAGATCAAGATTTCCCGATTACTACTGATCGTCGTACCATAACCGGCAAAACCACCATATTTTTCCCATTGAGTCGTCACGGGCAGTACGATATCAGCAAATTTAGCTTGGGTATTTAAACTAAAAGCCTGGGATACGACGAATTCCAATTTTTCTCTATGGGCTTTAATTCCCTTGGTAGCGCCCATTCTCTGGTTAAGGGTTGCTACGGCATCATAATACACGCAACGGATATCAGTATTTCGCTGAATATTTTTCCCTGCCGTATATTTCCCTGTCAGAACAGCATCCCACAATTCATTTTGATTAATGGAAGCACGAAGGGGATTTTTTATGGGCGTAACGCCCGTTGCCCCTGCCCTGACTAGACCAGGTCCCGCATTACCAGAACGATTATGGCAACTAAGACCTGTGCCCGCCCCTGGAATACCAAGATTGCCCGTCATGCAGGCAAGGGTTATCAATGCTTGCGCCGTTTGTTCTCCCCGATGGGTCCGGCTAGAAGCACCGCCACAAATGACTGCCGTTGGTTTATTGCTAGCGTATTCAATGGCAAACTCACGAATTTTCCCCGGTGAAACACCGCAAATTTCAGAGGCCCATTCCGGTGTCTTAGGCTTATTATCCTTAAGTCCCAGTACATAGTCTTTAAAGTTTTCCTGAGGGTCAGCCCCTTGAGGCATATGCTCAGCATCAAAGCCAACGGTGCACTTATTGAGAAAATCCCAGTCAACCAAAGGCTTGGTCTGTGAATCCTCTGTAATCATGACATAAGCCATCCCCAGTAGTAGCGCCGCGTCAGTCGCTGGCCTAATAGGGATCCACTCATCTGCCAGAATCCTCGCTGTATCCGTATAAAAGGGATCAACAAAAATAAATTTCGCTCCTGCTTTTTTTGCTTGCAAAAAATGATACGCCGGGTTTCCGCCTGAACTCCAAGCCGGATTGGCTCCCCACATGATAATTACTTTTGCTTGCCTTAAACGCAGACGATCATTGCCCGTATTGGAATAAGTTTGTACAGTATCTTCAAAGGGCCCCATCACGGCTGGAGCCACATCGACCCAAGTTCCCCACGATGTGGACCCCCATGATGTGGTATACCCACCAAACAAAGCCAACGTTCTATCCATTCCTTGATTAACCTGGCCTAAAATGGCTTCATTTCCATAATTCTCTTTGATGCGTTTCAGTTCACCAGCTACCAAATCTAAGGCTTCATCCCAAGAAATTCTTACCCATTCGTCTTTGCCCCGCAATTCTTTGTTGCCGCCGCCCGGCTCCCAGTTTTTTCGTTTCATGGGGTATTTAAGGCGATCTACGCCCAGTGCTTGCTGGCGTTGTGACCGTCCCCGCACACAACCTCTTTGCTGAGGAAAATCCGGTGTATCGGGATGGGTGTCATCTGTTTTTTGCCTAACGACGGTGCCATCCACCACATACGCCTTGTTCAGGCAGCGACCGCCGCAATTGTGCCAGCAAGCTGCCGTAATCCATTGACCAGAACTTCCAACTTCTGCCGCTGAAACCCTTTGACTGCGCAGTAGGTCATAACCAGGAAAGGCCATCGCTGCAGTGACACCCACAAGACTAGCGCCAGTCATCTCTAAAAATTTTCTGCGACTCATTGAATACGTTCTTGCTTTCTCTAGCAAATTCATCCTATTCTTCCTCCTGCATCTCTAGGTTTTCATTATTGATACGGTGGGTAAGTTCCTGTAAAACCGCACCATCCAATTGCAGATAACCATCTAATACTTTGGCTATTCCTTGATAGAAACCAGTTGTAGCACTGTTTTTAATATCATGGGTTAGCTGTGGAATCCAATTTAGCAAATGATTTTGCAAAAATTCCTGGCTGTCTTGGACGACTTCTCGAAGCTTCTCTACATCACTCCCCTGTTTCTTTCCCGCCAAACAAGCCAATTGATACATAAAATCCAATTCAAGCCCTAGATGATCATCAGCTTCCTGCTGGTACTGATGGGGTAAAAAACCATATTTTGCGTAGGTATGCCGTACTTGCAGCGTAGATTCTTGAAATAATAACCGTTCCTCGGATAAATAAGCCGACTCCCAAAGGGGAGCAGGCAATTGATAAGGACCAATAAATAGCCTGGTATAATCCCAATGCAATTGGTCATAAACCTTATGATCTAGCACATTGTTGTTTTCCAGATAATTTATCACCTGATGAATACCTTGGTAAATCTCTTGGTTTTCTTGTAAAAAAGGAAATAATTGGATAAACCCAGGTTCGGCCATTGTTTGCAAGTAACCTTTACATGGTTCTTGCAAAAAAGTCCGTCGTAATACATCGTAGGCAAAGATGCGAACTTGCAAAACAGAATCAATGTCAGACCATAAGGCTTGATGCTTTGCCATATAAACACTCCCATTCTTTTTTTTAGGAAAACAAAAAAGGCCCGTAGATAATAAATCTACTTGGCCTTCAGTTTTTCTGATCAGCACGAAGAATTGTTTTATTCATAGACGCTGGGACATAAAAATATAATATTTTTGTCAGCCAGTTGTTATGATAGCATAAAATTATCTTTCATCCTATCATAACATACTAAAAAATGTCAATCATTTTCCGTTGATATAGCACTTCTCTTTCATGATTAAAACGAATACATTCTATATCGAGGCCATTTTTATTTCCCAAATGAGCAATGGGGATAGTGGCAACCGTCTACGCATTGACGACATAAACCGCCATGTCCAAGAGATGCAATATACTGACGCGTTATACTTTCACCAACTAAAACTTTAGGCAAAACCACATCAAGAACGGTTACTTTCCTAAACATGCCACAGGCTGGAATGCCTAATATAGTAACACTCCCTAAATACGCCACCATAAACATGGCACCAGGCAAGACTGGCGTCCCATATACTGCACTCTTTGCCCCTGCTTTTTCCACGCCGACAGTTGTAACATCATCAGGGTCCACGGACATGCCACCTGTCACAAATACCATATCATTTTTGCCCGCTAACATTTTTATGCTTTCGGCAATAAGATCAGCATCATCGGGTAAAAAGATTGTTTCTGTAACCTCACTACCCAAAGCTGCAAACTTACTTTTAATAACAGCTTCAAATTTGTCTTCAATAATGCCGTGATATACTTCATTACCAGTAATGATAAGCCCCGCTTTTTTAGTAGCTAAGGGAATAATATGAATAAGCGGTTTTCCAGCACCAATCTTCTTAACCTGAGCAATAGTTTCTTCAGGCAATACAAGAGGTATTATTTTAGCACTTGCCACCAGTTCACCAAGCTGAACTGGACTATCATTATGAAGGGTGGACAAAGCCACTCCTTCTAGCATATTAATCTGCAACAGCCTTTCACTATCTATTTTCAGCAACCCCCGGCAGTGAGCCTTAATATTCACTTTCCCCTCAGCAACGTCCATGTAGGTTAATTCATGATGTGCGACTTGTTGTGTTAATTGCTCAGCAGCATCATTTTCGTGGAGATAGCCACTTGCAATTTCCATAACATATATATTATTTTTACCCATGCTACGTAGCATGGAGATATCTTCAGCTTTGATAATATGGCCTTTTTTAAAAGCCACCCCATTAAATTCCCCTGGCACAATGCGAGTAAGATCCTGACCTAGCACCATACCCAGGGCTTTACTGACATCAATAAATTCCATGATAAAGCTCCCTTCTTAATTAACCAACAATCGGACTGCTACTAATGCTCCCCTCTGCAAACAATCACTATTTGCTGGAATATCAAGTAATGCGTTGGCAGGTAACATCCCTAACAACATACCGTTCCCTTGAAAGCCCAGCGGACTCGCATACAAAATTCCATTTTTAAACTCACAGCGTGCCCAGATAAAACGTCTTGACTGACTCGGCTTGGGAAAGTCTTCTTTTAATGTTGCTCGGCTTATAGGGCGTTCAAACACAGTAGCACCTGACATTTTTTTTAGAATAGGCCTTAATAATACTTCAAAAGAAACATTAGCAGATGCTGGATTGCCTGACAGAGCTACTAGTAAGGTCTCATTCCAGTAGCCTGCCATCACTGGCATACCTGGTTTCATTGCTAATCGTGTGAATAATATAGGGATGCTCAGTTTGAAAAAAAGTCCTTCCATTAAATCATAGTCACCAACCGATGCCCCACCTGTTGTAATATACATTGCAATGTTTTCATGACCTGTAAGTTTCTGTTCAATCCATTCTAGATCATCCCATACATGCCCTAATAAAATGGGCTGACAGCCCGCTTCTCTGACTTTTGCCATTAACATATAATTATTGGAATTACGAATTTTGCCTGACATTAGCGGCTGATCAACACCAATAAGTTCAGTACCAGTAGCCAAAATAGCGACTTTAGGTCTCTCATAAACAAGAGGCTGAGTTCGCCCTAACATGGCGAGTAGTCCCAAAGCCCCATCACGAAGCATTGTACCCTTCTGTAATACAACATCTCCTGTACAAATTTCTTCCCCTTGTCTACAAATATTAGCACTGACCACAGGCGCAAAAAAGCGCACTCCATCTTGATTGATTTCTATATCTTCCAGGCGAATGACAGCATCTGCTCCCTCAGGAATTTTGGCACCTGTCATAATCCGAGTGGCCTGGCCAACTTCGACTTTTATGCACGACACGCTACCAGCAGGCACGTCATCCACTTGTTTGAGTACTACAGGATTTTCAAAGGAAGCGTGCTGCACATCCACCATCCGCACTGCATAACCATCCAAAGGTGAGCGATCAAAGGGTGGGAAATCCATATCAGCTACAATATCCTCTGCTAGAATCCGCTGATAACACTCTTCAAGAGGGATAGCTTTTTCCCCCTGTACTTGTATTTTTCTAAGCAACATGGCCAGAGCTTCTTCCAGTAATAATGGCATAATAGCCCCCTTCCTCATTATTTATGATAATTGATTATCCACCAATACGAGACATACCTCTTGAACTTTTTTGTCCCTTTTTCAGATCATGTTCCTTAGGTTTATTCCAGACAACTTGTTTTTATGGGTTATTAATGGCCAGGGTCGCCATCTCAACAATCTCATGGTCATTAACACCCTTCATCACTACCATATTGATCTTGACGGGAGTTAACCCCACTTCCTGAGCTTTTTTAATACCTGCCAGTACCTGATCGAGATTATCTTGACCTGTTAGTTTGATAAATGTTTCTCGCTCTAAGGTATCAAGACTTACTATGACGCCCTATTTCATCATATAATTTAATCATTTTCCTTCGCCGTCCTCTCCGTGTACTAAATTCATAACGTCACTTCTCAATAGGGGGGGTGGTGTTTAATAAGCACTCTGTGACAGAGTGCTTATTAAACTCTCACTCTTATGACGAGGAACGAGGCAAGCCTAGTTGTTCGATAAAATTCAATGAAATTTTTTTAGTCTCAGTAGCGTCATCTGTAAGCCATTGTCTTGTTAGTACGGCTAAGCCACGAAAAAAGTCTGATTCTGCATTTTTTGTTATGTCATCACATAAAGCAGGAACCCATTCCAATAAATGTTCGGTCAAAAAACGGATTTGCCCAGAAAGATAAAGACTGATTTTTTCCGGACTTATATCCGGTTGTGCAGCTTGTTTACAAAGCCACGCCATAAATTCTAGTTCTAAACTTATATGATCATCAGGTTCACTGTGACGTTTTCTACTTTTTAAACCAAAAGAACGATAAAATTCACGTACCGCTAGCGTCTGTTCGCCAAATACCAGTTTTTCTTTCGAACGATATACCGATTCCCAAGGTGGTGCTTCCAAATGACCAGGACCAACAAATAAATGATCAAAGTCCGACTGTAATCTTTTCTGATAATCAAAAGGATGAGTCATACTAGAATCTAATTCACTTTGCATTCTTTTGATGGCTGAAGCTACCTCTAATTGTGTATCATCTTCAAGTTCTGCTTCATCTTCAACCAAACTTATTAAGATTTGGTTGGAAGATAAGTTTTCTAATAACTCCTGGGTAGGTTTAGCTTGGTATAAGCTAGCTAAAAAATAATAAGTCATTTCTCTTTGCTGTAGCCACTGAGTTAATAATTCTTTATCCATCAATATCCTCCGAAACCTTTATAGACTCTGCAACACCATCTAGCTATTTTATGATAGCATTACGGTGAGGGGTTATTACCAGTGAGGGTTGAGTCTGCTCTGGACCTGGCAATCCTTTTATTTTGTTTACTGTTCCGTATTTTTTTTGTAGTTCATCTAGCTTACCATATTCAAGCACGCGCATGGGACATGCGGAGACACAAACAGGTTTGTCACCTTTGGCTAATAGGTCCATACAAAGATCACATTTGCCGACTTTTTCTAGTTTAGGGTTATATTGTGGTGCTTTATAAGGACAACTCTTCACGCAAATCTGGCAACCAATGCAGCGACTTTGGTCAACAAAGACGATGCCGTCTTCTGGGCGTTTTTGCATGGCGCCCGTCGGGCAGTTCTTAACGCATATTGGTTTTTTGCAGTGATTACAAGCGATGGATAGCCAAAAAGCATAGACATCCGTGGTATATCCCTTATCCGTTTTGGTGTAGCCACCTCCTTCGACTTCCCGGACTCTACGAAAAAGTTGTCCTACATCTAAATCTTTCTTGTCTTTACAAGCAACTTGGCAAGTAGCGCATCCAATGCACCGGTCTTGGCGAAAATAAAAACCTAATTGTCCTGACATATTGATTCCTCCTTTATTTATTATATTTAGTTACTTGAACTAGGTTGGTATGCTGAGGATTGCCAAATGCCAAAGGTGTGGGTTGATATTTTGTTAAGGTGTTGATACATCCCCGTTGATCGACACCATTACTATCAGGTGTCCACCAGGCCCCTTGGGGAATCGAAACAACCCCTGGCATAATTCGCTGGGTTACTTTTACTTTAATTACGATCTTACCCCGCCCATTGTAGACAACTACTTGATCCCCATTTTGTAGCCCCCGAATTGCAGCATCACTGGAATTTAGCCATATCTCTTGGCGGGCCACTTCTTCCATCCAAGGGCTATTGTCAAAGATGGAATGCACTCGACGTTTATAGTGATGACCGATGCATTGTAAGGGGAACTGGCTAACGAGTGGATCCTCTGGCCCTTCCCACGCTGGAATATATTTAGGAATGGCCGGTATGGTGACTGGCGTCAACATATCCCAAAGGCGAGGTGAAAAAATCTCAATTTTTCCAGAGGGAGTGGTGAAAGGATTTGCCTGTAAATTTTTAATTTGCTTTTCATAGGCAATGATGGGTTGTTTAGGAACCTTTTTATAGATACCTTCCTTGCGGAATTCTTCAAAGGGCGGAAAGTTGCTATCTTTTTGCCGCGCAAATTCAACGCACCCCCGTAGCCAATCCTGTTCATTTTTCCCTTCAGTATAACTAGAACCAAAGCCTAAACGCTCAGCCAAGCCGCTGCAAACATCATAAATACTGCGACATTCATACATGGGATTGACTACTTTTTGATGATAAATCGCATAACCAATACCCGAAGCAAAGGTCGTAATATCTTCCCGTTCAAAATGAGTCACATCGGGCAGTAATATATCGGCAAATTTCGCACTGGACGTCATAAAGACATCATGAACAAGAATAAACTCACATTGCTGCTCATTAGCCAAGATTTTGGCCGTTGCATTACTATCCGAATGTTGATTAATGAGTGTATTTGAAGCATAATTCCATACCATTTTTATATCCGTCGGCAATTTACTGACGCCTTTGACACCATCAGCAGCCGCCGTCATTTCGTGACCACGCTGAATGGCCTCCGTCCAACTGAAACAAGAAATAGTTGCTTGTACAGGATTTTTCCCGGCTGGCATCCACCCCATTGGAACACCCGTACCACCTACACGCAAGCCTGGTCCGCCCCCCGATATACCAATATTACCAGTCATGGCCGCTAAAACCGGTAATGCTCTAACTGGCTGTTCACCATATGCATGACGTTGCCAGCCAAAGCCCTGTAACAGTGTGCAAGGTTTGGTCTGGCCGATCTGCCGTGCCAGGTTAATAATAACATCTCGCTGGACACCAGTAATGGCTTCCGCCCATTCTGGTGTTTTAGGCGTCTGGTCTTCGCCCAGTCCGAGAATATGACTTTTAAAGGATTGTCCGGCTGGAATACCCTGTGGCAGATGCTCTTCATCAAAACCAAGGCAGTATTTATCAAGAAACCCTTGATCATAGATATTTTCTGTAATCAGGACATAAGCCAGCGCTGCAATCAGAGCATTATCAGTGGTCGGCTTAATGGGAATCCACTCATCCGCAAATGCTGATGCAGTATCACTATAGCGGGGATCAATCACGATGATTTTGGCTCCTTGTTCTTTAGCAAGCTTGAGGTAATAAGCGGTATTGGCTCCGCCCATACGGGTTTCCGCCGGGTTATCTGCAAACAGGACAATCAATTTAGCATTAATAAGATCTTCTGGTGAATTGCCTTCAAGGGCGCCAAAGGTATAAGGAGCCGTATAACTATAGCAGGCCGCACTGTAGGTATTATAATAGCCTAAATATCCGCCGAACATATGAAGAAAGCGTGGCAGAGCCCCACCAAAGCTAGGTGTAATCCAAGACTGGCTAATTTGGCCATAAACACCTGTTCCGTAATTTAAATAGATTGCTTCATTGCCATAGGTAGTTTTAATTCTTTCCAACTGAGCAGCGATGGTATCTAGGGCTTCATCCCAGGAAATTCTTTCAAACTTACCTTCACCCCTTTTACCAACTCGCTTCATAGGATATTTTAAACGATCAGGATCATACAACCATTGGCGCTGAGCACGTCCCTTCAGGCAGGCACGGGTCTGGGGAATTTCTGTTGTATCTGGATCAAGTTCATCCGTCGATATCCTCACCACAATATTATCTTTCACATGAGCACGAAGAAAACAACGTCCTCCGCAATTATGGACACAACTGGTGGGGATAATCTCCTCCTTATCGTCGGTTATCATGGGATTGAGGCCCTGTGCCCAAACACATTCTTGCTGTAATAAATTGACCAAAGCCGAACTGCTCGCAACAGCACCTAATGTGAGGGTTCCCATTTTTAAAAACTTCCGTCGTGATATGGAATTAGAAAAAAAATCACTATAATCTGCCATGTTTTTCTCCTTTCAAACTAAACTTTAGTCACTTCAACCAGCAGTGTGTGTTGAGGGTTGGCATGGGCCAACGGGGTTGGTCGATGATTGGTTAACACGTTTATACAGCCGCGCTGATCAACACCATGTTCATCTGGTGTCCACCAGGCTCCTTGGGGTATGGCCACTACCCCTGGCATAATGCGTGGCGTTATTTTCACGGGGATGACCAATTCTCCCCGGTCATTAAAGACCCGAACGGAATCACCATTTTTAAGGTAACGGAGGGCAGCATCCACTGGATTGATTGCCATTTCCTGCCGAGAGACTTCTTCCATCCAGAAAGTATTGTCAAAGGTTGAATGTACTCTGCGTTTAGAATGAGGTCCAATGCATTGCAGGGGATATTTAGCCGTTAAAGGATCATTAGGTCCTTCCCAGGCTGGAATGTATTTAGGCGTGGCTGGAATTTCCGTAGGTTTATTCATGGCCCACAGACCTGGGGAAAAAATTTCAATCTTACCAGAAGGTGTGGCAAAGGGGTTATTTCCCGGATCTTCGATTTGTTTTCTAAAAGCCACATGTTGTTTCTCATAATGGATATGATAGACGCCTTGCTTTTTGAATTGTTCAAAGGAAGGAAGATCCGGATAGTTTTTTCTTGTTTGATCTATGACTTCACCTAGCCACTCTTCCTCTGTTCTATTTTGAGTGAACTGAGGACCTAGCCCTAGGCGATCAGCTAACATACTAATCCATCCATATTCACTTTTGCATTCATAGAGGGTATCAATAGCCTTATCCATAAATAAAATATAGTCGCCCCATGCCCACGGCGTCACCATATCAACCCGTTCCATCAAAGTATTAATGGGCAGCAAAATGTCAGCAAACCGAGCACTTGGCGTCATAAATTGTTCACTAACAACGATGAGTTCGGCTTTATGTTCATCTTTTAATATGTTAGCCGTTCGATTTATATTTCCATGCTGATTAATAAGGGCATTACCTGCCAAGTTAAAAATGGCTTTAATATTGGAAGGCAATTTCTCAGTTCCCTGTACACCGTCCTCCTTGCCCATATCCGTACCACGAATAATAGCATCCGTCCAAAGATAAGCAGGGATGGATGCCTTAATCGGATTAGGAAGCCCAACACTACCGACTTTCGGTGGGCGACCGTAACCAGGATACCCCATAGCTCCTGCCGATCCACCGCTGATGCCAATGTTCCCAGTTATTGCTGATAATACGGCTGCACCACGGGGTGGTTGTTCTCCATAGGCATGACGCTGAATACCATAACCACACATAATGGCGGCTGGTTTGGTTACTGCGTATTCCCGGGCCAACTCAGAAATCACCTGGCGAGGTACCCCCGTAATTTCTTCAGCCCACTCTGGAGTTTTCGCTATTTTATCATCGCCTTGCCCTAAAACATAGCTTTTATAGGATTGCCCGGCAGGAATACCAGGCGGCAAATGTTCATCATCAAAACCTAAACAGTATTTATCCAAAAAGGCCTGATCATGGAGATTTTCAGTGATGATCACATAAGCCATGGCATCCATCAAAGCATTATCCGTTGTGGGTTTAATGGGGATCCATTGGGTAGCCAGTCCGGTAACTGTTTCCGTATGGCGTGGGTCGATAACAACGATCTTACAGCCGGCATCACGGGCTAGGCGTAAATAGTAGGCGGTATTGGTGCCAAATACAGTTTCCGCAGGGTTAAATCCCCATAATATGATTAATTTAGAGTTTAACCAATCTTCCTGGCTATGACCAGAATTCTGATCACCATACGTATAATTCATGGCCCAAGTAGCGCAAGAATTACTATAATTGTTATAGTAATTTAAATAGCCACCTTTTAAAGCCAACAGTCGTTTGATAAAGCTATTACCAGATAAAACTCCAGCATTGCCAGTTGCATAATTTACATAAACTGACTCCGGCCCATAGCTAGTATAGATTCGGTTAAGTTCTGCGGCAATATAGTCTGCTGCCTCTTCCCACGAAATGCGCGTAAAATTCCCCTCACCTCTGGCACCAGTGCGTTTCATTGGATATTTTAGACGATCTGGATGATATAGACGATCGCGATAAGAACGGCAACGTAAACATGCTTTGAGGGCCAAATCACCTGGTCCATCTACTTTGGGATCAGTGGAAATGCGCGTAATAGTGCCCCCTTTCACATGAACTTTAAGGATACAACGCCCGCCACAATTATGAGATCCGGCTGAATTAACAATTGTTTCTGGGATTTCCTCTGGGCTAGCAGCGGCGACTAAATTGAACGTCCCCATGGGATTCCAGGATTCTGCTGATAATGTTCCGGCAGTAACGGCAGCCCATTTAAAAAAGCATCTTCTGGTTACATTAAACATTCTTTTTCCCCTTTCATGATAAATAATTAGGTTAAGGAAAAAAAGACTAAGAAGAATTAGGGAATTATTCCATATTCTTTAGTCTTTAGTTGACTGACCAGGTTACTCATTCAGTTCTCTGCAGCACGAATTGTGCTTGCTTTTTTCATCATTCTTTCGCCAATTCATAAATGCCTGTTGCATAAATTTCAGTATCTTTAAGCAATGTATCAATAGATATAAATTCGTTTTTTTGATGGGCATTTTTCGGGGCACCGGGAAAACGTCCTCCAAAGGCTACAAAATTTCCTAGTGCACGAGCATAGGTTCCTCCTCCCATGGCTAAGGGTTTACCCGTGAGACCTGTTACGGCAGTGTAAGCACCAAGCAAAGTTTGCACAAGGGGGGAATCTTCAGATATGTAGTGAGGTAATGAATTGGTTTCATCTTCAAAGGTAGCACCATGGGCTTTAGCAATATTTTTTAGTTGTTGGATAATCTCTATACCATTTTTAGTCACAGGATACCGAATATTAATTGTCAGTGTTGCGACTTTTTTATCTACATTGATTAAGCCCAAATTGTAGGTCAGATGTCCTGAAATTTCGTCTTCCATTGCAATGCCAAGTGTTTCGGGGCTTGATGCAATCTTTAAAAAATCAAGTACAGGATGAGAAGCAATCTGTTGCAATTCTTTTGCTAACTTGATAATGGCATTTTCCCCAGCTTCAGGCGTAGAAGCATGAGCAGCAACTCCGGTTGCTTCATAGGTTGTTCCTGCAACTGTAGCCTTTGCAGAGGCGGGAACAACATTCCGCGCCGTACCGCCTGTAAAGGTTAATGCTGTTACGCCTTCTGGAATCTGTAGTACAAAATTACCGCTTATGATACCCTTTTCCGCATTAATGACGGGGAATGCTCCATCGGGTGTAAAACCGGTTGTCGGTAATCCTTCGACTTTTATATAATGTTTGACGCATTCAAAACCACTTTCTTCATCCGTACCAAAAACTAAACGCACACGCTTTTTAATGGGTAAGCCACTATCACGTACAAGTTTGAATGCGTACAAAGAGGCAACTCCCGGACCTTTGTTATCAGAAGCACCACGGCCATAGATATTTCCATTGTGAATTTCTCCACCAAAAGGCGGATAATCCCAGTCTGTGCCCTCAGGTACTACATCTAAGTGAGGTATGACAACCACCACATCATCACCTTCACCAAATTCAAGGTATCCAGCATAACCATCTAAATCTTTAGTGGTAAATCCCCATTGTTTACCAAGATCTAAAACATAGTTTAAGGCCTCTCTATTACCTTGACCAAAAGGTGCATTAGGCTGAGCCTGAGTTTCAACCGTATTAATTTGAATGAGTTTTTGGGTCGTTTCTATTATTTCTTCTCTGATTGCAAGCACTTCTTTGCCAAATGACATATGATTACCCCCTATATTTTTGCTTATCATAGATTGCCTAATTTATTCTTTTAGTTCACCAGTGAAAAATGGATTAAGATCATTTGTATAAAGATCTTTTACATTTATTTCTCCTGGTTTAGCAAAACCATTTCGTTCCATCATTGATACCCAAAATTGAATTTTTTTCTCATCTACCCATTTATCTTTTGCATGCCAATTACCACCTGCTACAAGTGCATCATTATATTGGGCCCAAAGATTTTTAGCCTCTGAGAAATTGTTATTACCCCATTGCTGTCCGCGATAGTTTCCCACGATATAAGCCTTAACTACGCCAGGATATTTAGCTATAAAATCTTCACTAAATGCCCTTACAGCCAACCCCCCAGCTTCACCATCACCAGCCGCCTCACCAATCTGATAACTTGAAACCAATAATTTGGCCCCCGGACGTTGTTGCGTAGCTAAATAGTATACTGAATGAAGAACCGCAACATCAATCAATCCTTGTCGCAAGGCTTGTTCTTGTTGGGTATCAGGCATATTTACTAACTCAACTTGGTCTTGACCTATGCCATTTTGGCGCAGATATTCATACGTAAGCAAATCTCCGCAACCACCCCTACCTGAAACGGCGATTTTTTTGCCAATAAGATCTTGCGCCGAATTGATTTTCCCGTTATCTTGTACCATCCAATACATATGTCCCTTATCACTATCCGGATTATCCACCATTCCTTCCATGGCAATTTTAATTTTCATGCCAGCCTTCCTTGCCATGGCAATGTTAATGACATGACCAGAGTGCATCACATCTACGTCACCTTTTACTACAGCCTGAACCAACGTCCCCCCCTTTAATGGGCCTAGATAATCCGTCACGATTCCCACATCTTTAAAGAAGCCATTAACGTCTGCCATTGCATAATCAAAGGCCCCTCCTTTGATTACTTTTAGATGAAATTCATTGGTAAGTTTACCATCTTTAAATTCATAACTGGCTTCATCAACTTTTTTTGAACATCCCATGATTGAAAATAAAATAAATGTGAGCATGAGTACTATTAGTAATTTTTGTCTATTTTTCATATTGCCTCCCTAAAAAGTTATTTATGCTCCTCTAAATGGTTCTTCTTTCCACCGAGTCACTCTTTTTTCGACAGATACTAGAGAATAATTCACTATTAATCCCAGAATGGACATGCTAATAATTGCTGCATACATTTTAGGAATTTGGTACTTAACTTCAGCATCGTAAATAAGAAAACCCAGACCAGAATTTGCCCCCATCATTTCAGCAGCCACGAGTATTAAAATAGATGTTGTAGCGCTAAGCCTTATGCCCATAAAGATTGACGGGACTGATGCTGGAACAATTACCTTCACAAAAATATCAAATGGCCTTGTCCCCATTGACCTTGCTGTTTTTATCAAAAGTGGATCAACATTTTTGACACCTGCAATTGTATTTAATAAAATTGCCCATTGAACTCCCCAGAATATAATGGCTATTTTTGATAGCTCGCCTATACCAAAAATCATTATAAATACTGGGAAAAGAGCTAATGTGGATGTCTGTCTAAAGGTTTGTAATAGTGGATCACTGAAACGTTCAAAGCCTTTAAACCAACCAATTAAGAGTCCTAAGGGTACAGATATTAACAAACCTAAGCTGAAGCCTAAAATAGATCGTTGCAGGCTAATGGCAAGATGTTTAAGTAATTCACCTGTCATCAACATTCTTAAAAACTCAGCGAAAACTTTTGAAAAAGGAGGTAAAAAAACTGGATCTGCCAGTCCTGTACGTGGCGTTATTTCCCATATTAATAAAAAAATTGTTACAGCAAGTAAGCGATGACAAAATCCTACTATCTTTCTTATCCATTTTATAATCATAAAATACACTACTCCTAATCTTTTATAAAAATAAGAAAGCCCGACTTGCGCCAAGCTTCATTACTCTTACTTGAATGTAAGAAAATGATCAGCTTTCTACTTCCGTAAAAAAAGACTAGAACGATATTATCATTCTAGCCTTTGGATCTTTGTCCAATCAGCTGTATTATTCATTTTACTTGGCCATACAATCCTTCAGTAACTTTAAAAACATAGTAATAATAAACTTAAAATGCATCTACACAACGTTATTCAGATTGGCGATCAACACCTCTACATTAATGCTCTGGTGACCTTCTCCTTGCTCAATGTGTTCAAAAGGGGCAGCAAAATAGCCAAAGCATCCCATAATATAATTACGAAAGATCCCAGCTTTTTGTGGATAAAATTCAACGACCTCGCCAGTACTCATTTCTTTAGTCATTGTCATTGTTTTTCGCCCCTTTTAAAATTAAATAAAGAGGCAGTCTTTTTCCAAAATGAAAAAAATCTGCCTCTGGTGTTCCAGCCAACAAGTGTTCAATATTCTTTTAATGACTAACCTTCTGTTACTTTAAATTATAAGTACCAACTTCTCTCTTGTCAATCTATTTCCCCCCAATCGATTAACATATCTACCACAATATGTTTAATGCCTTTATGATAGTATTGTCAAACTGCTACTGGTAAAAGTTAGCTCTGTACTTGAGATGAAAACTGCTATTGGAATTGTGCCAAGTTTGGGATAATAATATTGTATTGACACTAATTATAAATACGTGATAATATAGTCCCAAAATATAAATATAACTTCATTTATCATCTAATTATCGAGCTGATCAGTAAACTGAAGGCTGGGTCAAATTTAATTTTGCCCAGCCTCATTTTTATTTTTCTGCTGCCGTAAAAATTATCACTCATGTTAGGAGAACATATTCATGAAATATGAACAAACTCTTTGGGACTTATTTCAAAAAAACAACCTATCTCGACGCCAGTTTATTAAAGTGTGTTGTGCCCTAACCGGTGTATTAGGATTATCACCCTCTCTACTGCCTGATGTGATTGCCCGCGCCCAAACAAAACCACTGGTTCCTGTCATATGGCTACATGGGCATGAATGTACGGGCTGTTCTACATCCTTTCTACGTTCTAAAGAACCACAAGTAGCAGACCTTTTAAATATGATTAGCCTTGAGTATCACCAATTATTCTCTGCTGCCTCCGGGCTAGACTTAGAACATCACCGGCAGAAGATTATTCAGGATTTTCGCGGTAACTATTTATTAATTGCCGAGGGAGCCGTTCCCACGGGTGACGGCGCACACTTTTGCTCTATTGGCGGAGTTCCCTACATTAAAACCTTAAAAGAGGTAGCGAAAGATGCAAAGGCTGTCTTGGCGATTGGTTCCTGCGCTTCATGGGGAGGCATTCAAGCAGCTCAGCCTAATCCCACTCAATCAGTAGCCGTCCAACAAGTATTACCCAATGTACCTGTGATCAAGATTCCGGGCTGCCCTCCCATTCCAGAGGTGATAACCGGTGTTATCATGGACTATACTTTGTTTGATAAGTTGCCAACCCTGGACAGCCAAGGCCGACCCACACATTTTTTTGGTAAGACTGTTCACGATACTTGTTCGCGAAAGCCTTTTTTCCAAGCTGATCAATTTGTGGAGCACTATGACGATAAGGGCGCTAAGGCCGGCTGGTGTCTCTTTAAGATGGGTTGTCGTGGTCCCTCAACTTTTAACTCTTGTTCTCGTATCGGGTGGTGGCAAGGCCTATCCTATCCCATTCAATCCGGTTCTCCTTGCCTTGGTTGCAGTAATAAGGATTTCTGGGATGATTCTTTTGTAAGTACATCTGTTGATGGTTAGTCCTGACCAAGAATAACACATTCAAAAAAGACCTTCATTAAAATTACATGAGTTTAAACAAAGAATAGGGAGGAATATTGTCATGTTTAAAGCAAAAAAAATGTATGTAGGGATTGTTGTTGCTTGTATTTTTCTAATCATGACTGCTATAGCTGGAGCCGCTGGGCAAGGCCTTGTAAGTATTACTTTTGATCTTGAACGCATCGGTGGTATCTCAAGTAATCAATATGCCGTTTGGATTGAAGATAGTAACGGGAACTACATTAAGACTCTTTCTGCAACGGAATTTGCCGCCAAAAAAGGATTCATAAAAAGGACCAATACCCTTCCCACTTGGGTGAAGATCTCCAACTGGCTGGATAGTTCAGAAACTGTTGTTGATAGCGTTAGCACTGCCACCCCAGGATCAGGTGCTGTAACAGTCTTGTGGGATGGCAAAGATAGTCAAGGCCAACGTGTTCCAGCGGGAACCTATGTATATAAAATTGAAGGAAATATCTTTGCAGCCAATCGTGTTCTTTGGACTGGAACCATTGCCATTGGTAAACAATCCAATTCCTCTGTTGCTACTGCTGAATACATACCAAATAAAGAACTTGCTACAGAAAAAGGTTTGTTTATTTCTAATGTAAGGTCAAACTATAAGTAACATCACTCACTTAAATGGAATTTTCATCCTATCATTATAATTTTATATAAAGGGGTTTTCTATCTATGTTTAATTTCAGCATGCCTGAACTAGCCTTAGTTCTAGTGATTGCTCTGGTCGTTTTTGGTCCTGGCAAGTTGCCTGAAGTAGGTAAAGCATTAGGAAAGGGAATTCAAGAATTCAAACGAGCGACAAGTGGCGAAATTCTTAAAGATGAAGTCGTAAAAGTTGAACAAATACCCCTAGAGAAAAAGTAAGGACTACCCTAGATCTAAAAAATAACCTAGGAATAGGATTCAACGTAATCCCATTCCTAGGTTATTACTTTTTGTATACTATTACTAACGATGGGCTCTTATGCCTTTTTCAATATTATCTTCCTTATTTTCGCCCTTCTTTCCCCCATACGGCGTCACGATGGGGTTTTATAACCAAGGAAGGATGGGTGAGTTCTGAACTGGGCATGCTTTGCACTTGGTCAATGGATCCATGTTTTTGCCTTATCTCATCTAATGGACCATAATCTATTAATCGTAGAGGGCAAGCAGCAACACAAGCTGGAGGTTTTTCTTCAGCGAGAAGATCACGGCAAAAATCACATTTTCCCATTTTCTTTATCTTGGGATTATATTGTGGCGCTCCATAAGGACAACTTTTGATACAAATCTTACAACCAATACAATGTTCCTGATCGACAAAGACGATGCCATCTTCCAGACGTTTTTGCATAGCTCCTGTGGGGCAATTTTTTACACAAATTGGATCATTACAATGGTTACAGCTCAAGGATAACCAAAATGCATATACATCCTGAGTTACCACCTTACCCGTTCGGCGGTAACTACCACCAGCTGTTTCGTGTACTTTGCGGAATAACTGTCCCACTGCCAAATCATTTTTATCTTTGCAGGCAATCTGGCAAGTAGTGCACCCAGAGCAATGCTCCTGCTCAATATAAAACCCTAATTGTTTAGCCATAGTCTAGTATCCTCCTCTCATGCCTTTATAATTTCTACTAAATTCGTATGTTGAGGATTGCCAAAAGCTAAGGGCGTGGGATGATATTTGGTAATAACATTGACGCACCCACGCTGATCCACCCCTTTATCGTCGGGAGTCCACCACGCTCCTTGAGGCACAGATACTACCCCTGGCATAATGCGGGGCGTAATTTTCACCGGTAACACCATAACGCCACGGTCATTAAATAATCTCACCTTATCACCATGACTTAAACCTCGCCGCCCAGCATCTGATGTACTCACCCAAACTTCTTGAGCCCCTGCTTCCTCCATCCAGCCAGTATTATCATACGTGGAATGGACTCGGCGTTTATAATGGTGTCCAATACATTGTAGGGGATATTTTTCCCGCAGGGGATCTTCGGGGCCTTCCCAGGCTTTGATATATTTCGGTACAGCAGGAATTTCATGAGGATTTTTTTTATCCCATAAGCGAGGTGAAAATATTTCAATTTTACCTGAAGGTATGGGAAATGGATTATTCTGAGGATCTTCAATCTGTTTCTTAAAAGCAATGGATTTTTCAGAATAGCTCCAACGGTAAACCCCTTTTTCCTTAAACTCCTGGTAAGAAGGGAAGCCTGGATTGGCTTTACGAGTATCATCGACAATAAACTCTAGCCACTGGTCTAGTGTTCGCCCTTCTGTAAACTTGTCCTTTAGTCCTAACTTAGCAGCAAGGTCACCGATCCAATCATAGCCATTGCGACATTCAAAGATGGTATCCACAGCCTTGTTCATGTACAAAACGTAGTCACCAAAAGTCCAGGGCAACACAATATCATCCCGTTCCATATGGTTATCAGATGGCAGGATAATATCAGCAAATTTAGCACTGGCCGTAAGAAAGTGCTCACTGACGACAATAAAATCTACAAGGCTTTCATCCTCCAATAGTTTAGCCGTGCCATTAACATCAGCATGTTGGTTAATTAGGCAATTACCACCCAAATTAAAAATCAACTTAATATTAGACGATAATTTTGGCACACCTGTGACGCCTTGCTCCGGTCCCATCTCTGTGCCCCGCCTAATGGCATCAGGCCACATAAATACAGGAATTTTGGCTTTACAAGGGTTTGGTGCAGGGATAGAACCTGTAACCTGTCCCCTAGCCTGGTAACCACTTCCTGATGCCCAGCCGCCCTTAACCCCCACATTACCTGTCATGGCTGCTAGCACAGTACCACTACGCACGACTTGTTCACCATATGCATGGCGTTGTGGCCCCCACCCTTGAATGAGAGCTCCTGGGCGTTTAGTAGCATATTCCAAGGCTAATTGAATAATGATTTCCTTAGGTATACCTGTAATCTGGGCCGCCCAATCTGGAGTTTTTGCTAGTTTATCTTCACCTTGCCCTAACACATAACTCTTATAGGAGTTTCCCTTTGGAATGTCGTTTGGCATATGTTCCTCGTCAAAACCAAGGCAATAGGTATCGAGAAATTTTTGATCATGGAGATTCTCCGTAATCATAACATAGGCCATGGCATCAAGCAGTGCACTATCTGTTGTCGGACGGATGGGTATCCATTGATCGGCCAAAGAAATTGCCGTATTAGAGTACATGGGATCAATCACAATGATCTTTGCGCCCGCATCTTTCGCAAGCTTCAGATAGTAACCTGTATTGGTACCATGAATGGTTTCCGTTGGATTCCAACCAAGTAAAATAATCAGCTTGGAATGAACCCAATCTTCCCGACTACTAGCCGTATTCGTTGTCCCAAAAGTATAAGGTGTGGCAATTTGAGTACAAGCCGTACTATAACTGCCATAATAAGAAAGGTACCCTCCATACATACCCATGAGTCTTGCCATCCATGTCCGCTCGGATAGTTTACCAGCATTACCAGTAGCGTAATTGAGATAAATGGACTCAGGCCCGTATTGCTCCATAGTACGCTGGGTATGCTCGGCAATGGTAGTTAAAGCCTCATCCCACGTAATTCTTTCGAATTTTCCCTCGCCACGTTTTCCCACCCGTTTCATGGGATATTTTAAACGATCTGGATGGTACAATCGATCCCGGTAAGATCGGCAGCGCAAGCAGCCACGTAACTGCAGTGCCTGCTGTGTATCTTTTATTTCATCATCAGTAGAAATACGTAGGATAAGACCATCGCGCACATGAGCTTTAATGATACATCGACCGCCACAATTATGAGATCCTGATGTGGGTACAATCCTCTCATTGGATGCGGCAGAAGCTACCAATGGTCCCATCTGGAAACCATCTTGCCAAAACAAGCCGCCAGTGGCTGCCAATCCAAAGGTGGCCGTGCCCAAGGCCAAGAACTTACGCCGTGAAATAGGGTGCTTCCATGATACTGTATTATTTGTCATTAGCTATCATCCTTTCAACTCTATTTTACTTTTTTATTGAAAAAATAAAGGCTAAAGAATGGGAAGCCTATCCCTGTTCTTTAGCCTTCAGTTGGCAGACTAACCAGCTTTCTTATTCTGCTCCAACAGCTCGCCTTAACGACTATATAAATTTTTCAGTTACACAACCTCCTCCTGCAAGAATTTGAAGCTATCTTGTTCTAGCCACCACTTAGTATAAGGAAGTTTTACATGTTGTGCTAAATTCTTCGCCAGATTACGGTTGGTTACGATGTCAATAAGCCTGTAACCAAAATCAACCAACCCTTGATAACCATAGGCACTAAATTCATCAGCAATCATAATCGAAGGTATCCCCATTTTCGTCGCCCATACTGTTGTGCCAGGATGACGACCGATATATAAATCTGGTTTAAGACGATTGAGTAAATTAATGACTTCAAAATTCTGTTGGTCAGCCACACTAACGGGAATATCAGCTTCACCTTGGGATAAAAAGCGGGAAGCTTCAGGGCTAATTCCATTGTCATGTTGAGGGTCAAAATGCCAAGTAGCCCCCCATATGACTTCTACACCCAATTCTTGTAGGGTTCTAATATAATTATGACCAAAACTCGGCCCCATACCAACCACCGCTGTATACCCCTTTAATTTTTCCCGGACTTCAGCCAGTTCAATGGCCACCCGTTCTTTTTCTTCAATAATATAAGCTTCCACTTCGGCTTCCTTACCTGTAGCGAGCCCTAGCCCCCGTAGCCAACTATCCATACCCGCAGTGCCATGAGGCTGCAGGGTTTGAATATAAGGCACGCCATACTGTTGTTGTAAGGCATTGCCCAAATAGCTACCGAGTGTACCGCAAATGCTCAATGTGGCAGCCGACTCCGATATTTTTGATAACTGCTCAATGGTACTAAAAGGGACAATGAATACAGGTTCCAAACCAAAACGAGCTAAGGTCGCAGTAATTTCTTTGCGCGCACTCCCTGTAAAGTTAATGATATTCACTTTATTGGTTTTTCCCTGGGGTGGTTTGACAACGGCGGTCATGATGGCATGCAAGGCGGCGTCAAAACCAGAAGCCCACACCTTAGAACGAAACCCTTCACAAAACACAGGCGCAAGGGGCACAGGGATTTCTTCTTGTAGTTCATCTAAGGCACTTTTCACATCTTCACCAATGATACCCGATACACAAGACGTGGTCACAAAAATTGCTTTAGGACTGAAGCGCCTATATGCTTCTCGCACAGCATTCTTTAGTTTTTCAACAGCACCAAATACCGTATCTTCCTCAACCATATCTGTGGTAATAATATTCACATTGGTATGCTTCCAACCGCGAATACTTTCCCCCCATTTACGATTAGTATTGGCACCAATGGTATCTGCCGCGCAACCGACTGGCCCATGAATCACAATGGCCGCATCTAAAATGGCAGAAAGATAAAACTGGGCGCAACCAGAGCTACAAGCACTGGCTTGGCTAAAACATCTTTCCTTATTTTTTAAGGAGCCACATGATCCTTGCTCAACTAAATCACGGATGGTGCCTTTATAGCCGGTAATAGAGCCCAGTCTATTTTCCCGTGTTGGTGCTTCCGAACTTTGTAAATTAATTGCCATGGCAAAATCCCCTCCTATCATTCATCCATTGGTTTTAGCTATCTGCCCTAATCCTACTATTGGAAATCGTCCAATACCACTGAATAAATGTCTTCAACTAACCTTAGGGCTCCCCCATAACCCACATAGGCCCGATTCAATACCAATCGATCACTAACGGGCATAGATACGGACAATTGGTAACCTTTAATTTCTTCGGCTAATACCTTTTCCCAGGCACTACCAATGAGCAATGGTCGACCACGAAACTTGATGTTGCGAATATCTTCATGCACGGCTCCGCCGTCATTGTTAAATACAACATTGGCTGTAATACCATCAGCAAAGTTTTTATATTCCGCCTCAATATCCCCTTGGTACTCTTCCCCCACTCCATCTGTTATATATTGGGTTTCCGGTAGCAAGCCCAAATCGTTGATTAAAAATTTGGAGATACCCAGTGAATAAAAGCTATCAGCAATGGTAATAAAACGCCTTGGTAACAACCTAGTTTCAAGGAGTACGTCTGCTGAGCGTTCGATATAATAATAATAGTCCACTTCATGTTTTTTGATGATATTCTCCACTTTTTCAGCATCTACACCCGCATATTGGCCCAGACTCCGAAGAAATTTATTGGTTTCTGTAGGCCCAATGGGCAATACAGGATAATGCAAATAAGGTGTACCAAATTTTGCTTCTAGGTGCTTAACATTTTTCAGCCCCACCCAGGGTGAAACTAAAAGATTAAATTGGGCCTTAGGCACCTTTCTCAGGGCATCAAGACCATTGCCTGGTCCAAAGATACTATTAGGTGTGAGTCCCAGCTCCGCAACAAGAGCTTCTATTTCTTTCAGGTTACCTACCCAAAAAGGATCATGAAATGGTACAACTGACCAAATATTCACAAGACCAACCTCAACCTCAGTAGCAGGCTGTAAATATTGATCGATGATGGCATCGAGCACCAGTTCATGCCCAAATAAATTAGTGCCTTTAAAACCACCCGTCTCAACAAAAACCACCGATTTTCCTTGCTTTTGGAAACTTTGAGCCACTTCCCCCACATCATCCCCCACAATATCGGCGGTGCAACCCGTTAAAATGACAAAAAGGTCTGCATCAAGAACCTTGAGAGCATTCTCAACGATATCACGCAGCCTTTCATCACCACCAAAGATGACTTCTTTTTCACCAATATTCGTACACGGCACTGAATGTCCACCGATATAACCAGAACCTTGGCAACCATTTTGAAAGCCCAAAGCGCCCCACAATTTTTGTCCACAACCGGGTCCGGCATGAAGAACGGGAACGGCTCGATCAATGGCAAGCACTGACTGTAATGCCCCTAAGGAGCACACATGCCTAACTTGTTCAATATGTTGTGACATTAGATCACCTCTTCTTCTTAAAATTATTTCAATAAACTAAACTAAAAATATATCATTGTTGGCAGATCGAATCGATCTGCCAACAAATTTACTGCAATTTAATTTTTTACTAAATTCCCGCTGCTTTGCCCCTTACTTCGCCGGTCTCGATTGCCAATAAGTGATCAGCCCATGTGGCAGCCCATGATCGTAATTCACTGATCTCTAGCGGAGCAGGAACTGTTGATTTTTCAGTTTCAATGACTTTTTTAGCCAAGCTTTTATAAATTTTAGCTTGCTCCGAATTTGGTAATGCTTCAATGGTTGTTTTTCCTTGCAGTTCAGCCTGGGTAACAGTCACTGAACGGGGAACGTATTCCACAACACGGGTTTTAGTGCGTGATACAAAATCATCAATAATATCTTTCGAGTAAGGTGCATTGATAGAATTAGCAATGACGCCTCCGAGTAGTGCTCCGCCTGAATTCGAATATTTTTGAATGCCTTTAAACAAATTATTGGCAGCATACACCGCCATAAAATCAGCCGATGATACAGTAAAGACGTGCTCAGCAATGCCTTCACGGATTGGAACGGCAAATCCACCGCATACCACATCGCCTAAAACATCGTAAATGATGACATCTAGGTCTAACTCTTCGTATACGTTCAACTGTTTTAATAGCTGAACGGCAGTAATGATGCCGCGACCGGCGCACCCAACACCTGGTGCTGGTCCACCAGCTTCCACACAATATACGCCATTAAAGCCTTGGAAAATTACATCTTGGGCATTGACTTTATTTTTTTCCCGCAAGGTGTCAAGCACTGTAGGGATATAAGTACCATCCCGCAAGGTATTCGTGGAATCGGCTTTAGGATCGCAACCAAACTGCATGACTTTATAACCCATGGTTGATAATGCGGCACTAATATTAGAAGTGGTGGTGGATTTACCAATTCCTCCTTTTCCATATATGGCTATTTGTTTGATTTTTTTACTCATTATGATTCCTCCTACTTTTTTATAAATAAAGAAAAAAGGCTAGAGTACTATTCCCACAGAAATAGTATTCTAGCCTTTGGATCTTTGCCCAATCAGCTGCATCATTCACTTTATACGATAATCTTTTATGTGCCTGAAAAGCATGGTAAAAACCAGAAGCAAATTCATCTACACAACTTCATTAAGATCTGTTAGCAAGGCCTCAATATTGATGCCATGAGCCGCGGCACCTTGCTCAATATTTTCAAAGCGGGCCGCAGAGCAACCAAAGCATCCCATACCATAATTGCGGAAGATCCCCACGGTTTGCGGATAAATTTCAACAACTTCACTAATACTCATTTCTTTCTTTATTGCCATTATTTCCCTCTCCTTTTTTAAGTAAATAAAGAGGCAGACTTTTTTCACCATGAAAAAATTTCTGCCTCTGGTTGTTCCAGTCAACAAGTTTTCAATATTATGTTAGAGCGTTTATTATTTCTATTTTTATATAATAAACGCTAAAGCTCTTTCTGTCAACATTTTTTTCTAAGGTGAATTAATGGCTAGCCAATTCCGTACCAATTGCAAAAGCGCCTTGTAAATAGTCCTCTTTTTCAAGAGCTAAACCCACCACGTTGAGTCCAGTACCCACTAACGCCTTGGGACCGGATGTAAAGCCAATACGCCCTAATACCTGGGCTGTTGAATTAATTAAACCGGCATACAGAGTGGCGTCAGGCTGATTTTGGGTAACGACCAGAGCAAACTTCTTGTTTTCACCAAGACTATTGGTAAAATCAGGTTTTAAATAAGCAAATAAACGATCCATGACCAGTGCAACCTGAGCTGTAAAACGTCCAAAATAAACGGGCGAGCCAAAAATTACGGCGTCGGCTTCATTAATGGCCTGGTATACAGTCACCATATCATCCTTAACAACACATTTACCTGTTTTTTTGCAAGCATAACAAGCCTGACAACCACGAATAGTAAGATCATTTAAATAGATAATCTCCGTCTCAGCTCCTTGGGTTTTCGCACCTTCTAAGGCTTTTTGTAATAATACATCTGTATTACCACCTTTGCGCGGACTACCAACTAATGCAACAATTTTCATATAAAAGCTCCTCTTATTTTTATTTTAATGCTAATAATACAACTTGGGCTTCTTTCGGTAAGGATTCTTTTGTAACCGTTAACACATCTTGCTTTTTTACATCTGGGTAATAGCTAAGAAATTCATCGACTGATGCTATTGGATAGGACATGCGGTCATCTAACTTGTAATGCATAGGCACAATCACTGCTGGCTTCAACTGTTGCACTATTTCATAGGCCTGTTTGGCATCAATGGTATAAAAACCACCGACAGGCGCAAGTAAGATATCTACCTTTCCCATGTCTGCAACTTGCTTTGAAGTCAATGGGTGACCTAAATCTCCTAAATGACAAATATTAATTTCATCAATAGTAATGACAAAAATCGTATTACTGCCCCGTAACGCGCCCTGCTCCCCATCATGATAAGCAGGGATACCTTTAATTTCTATTCCAGCGGCTACATGATGACCAGCACCTGTGACAATAACGGGTGTACCAGGTAAAAGACCTGTCGCATTATGATCACCATGCTGATGACTAACCGTTACTACATTCACATCAACATTAGGTAGGGGCAAACCAACCTGCTCATTAAAAGGATCGGTTAAGACCTGCTTCCCATCCGCGCTACTTAATAAAAAACTAGAGTGACCTTTCCATTGTATCTTCATTTTGATTAAACCTCTTCTTTTTTTAAGTATTATAAGACTCTACTCAAATGCAAAAAAGCTAATAATTCATTTTAGTCTTATTCTTTAATTTTGACTGGCCTTTAGTGCTTTGTCAAGATAATATAGTAAATCCTCACTATCCTCTAGTCCAATTGATAAACGTACAAGATCTGGGGTAATACCACACGACAGCTGTTCCTCTGCTGATAATTGTTGATGAGTGGTACTAGCAGGATGAATGACCAAGGACTTGGCATCTCCAACATTGGCGAGGTGAGAAAACAGGCCTAAATGATCGATAAATTTTGTCCCAGCCTTAAGGCCTCCATGAATGCCAAAAGTAAGAATGGCTCCCGCTCCTTTAGGAAAATATTTTTGCCCTAATTCATAAAATTTACTACTCTTAAGTCCAGGATAATTTACCCAATTAACAAGTTTATGACTCTCCAAAAATTCTGCAACTTTTTGGGCATTGGCAACATGACGATCTAGACGTACGGAAAGGGTTTCTAGACCTTGTAAAAATAAAAAGGAGTTAAATGGAGTGATGGCTGCCCCTGTATCACGAAGCAACGTTACCCGTGCTTTAAAAATATAAGCAGCAGCGCCGAATTTTTTAGTAAAGGACAGACCATTGTAACTAGGATCAGGATCAACCAACCCTGGGAACTTACCATTATCCCAATTAAATTTACCAGAATCAACAATGACGCCTCCAATTGACGTTCCATGACCACCAATGAATTTAGTCGCCGAGTGAACAACAATATCAGCGCCCCACTCAATGGGCCGATTTAAATAGGGTGTGGCAAAGGTACTATCAACAATTAAAGGAATGTTATTTTCATGGGCCACTTTGGCAACGTTTTCTACATCTAATATATCAATTTTCGGATTCCCAATAATTTCTGCATAAATAGCCTTTGTTTTCCCCGTAATGGCCTTACGAAAGTTTTCAGGATCATCAGGGTTTACAAAATGAACGGTAATACCAAGTTTTGGCAAGGTATAATGAAACAAATTATATGTACCACCGTAAATGGCTGAGGATGAAACAATTTCATCGCCGGCCTGAGCAATATTTAAAATTGAATAGGTAATGGCCGCCTGCCCAGAGGCAACAGCTAAAGCACCTACACCCCCTTCTAATGCAGCAACTCGTTCTTCAAAAGCTGACTGGGTCGGATTGATCATTCGCGTATAAGCAAAACCTTCTGCATCCAAGGAAAATAGTTCCGCTGCACGTTTTGTGTCTCCCAGTACAAAGGATGATGTTTGATAAATAGGTACAGCCCTTGCAAAAGTTTCCCGATCTGGTATTTGTCCGGCGTGCAAAGCTAAGGTATTAAAGCCATGTTTTCTTTCTTCTTGTTGACTCATTTTAATTTCCCCTTTATATATGTATTTATTTTTATATGAAAATTATTATTTATTATTAAGCACTAGCACTGATTGTGGTGGTATAAATTTTTTCCAGTAAGGTCAGAGCACCCCGATATCCTATATAGGACCGGGATAGAACCAATTCATAGGATGCAGGAAAGCCAACTTCAACAATGGCACCTTTTAATTCTTTGGCAAGATCACGCTCCCAAGTAGTGCCAAATATAATAGGAGCCTTATGTCCGAAATTTGTTTGCCTAATTTTTTGGTGGATGAAATAGCTATCTTCTTCAAACTCAACATCGGTGGTTACATCCTCGGCAATGGTTCGGTACTGCTCGCGAATACTTTCTCGATAGTCTTCTGGTGGATTCTCCGTGATAATTTGTTTGCCAGGAATAATCCCCAACTGATTCACCAAAAATTTTGTTAATGCTAAATTGTAGGCACTATCACCAATAACGGCAAACTTGGCCGGCAGTCCCCACCAATATTCGGCATAAAAATCTGAAAAGCTTTCGAGATAGTGATAATAAGTCTCTTCTTCTTGACCAATAAAGGCTTCAACTTTACCACTATCTAGCCCAGCAAAAGTTGCTACCTTACGTAAAAAGCCACTAGTTTCTTGGGCACCAATGGGAATGACCGGCACATGTAAGAAAGGTTGGCCATATTTACTTTCTAAATGTTCGGCGGTCTGCAGACCCAGCCACGGGGAAAGAACCAGATTGAATTGGGCTTTAGGAATATCCTTCCATTCAGATACACCTTTTGATTCATAGCCAAACAAGATGTTGACTTTTAAGCCAATGCCTTCTAAAATACGCTTGATTTCGGTTAGGTCACCACGCCAAAAAGTATTATGGTATGGCAGTAAGGACCAAACATTAACACTCCCTTGTTGCCGCGGTCCATCATAGTCTCCTACATATTGATCAATGATGGCACGCGTCACTAGTTCATGACCGGTAAAATTATTGCCTTTAAAACCGCCTGTTTCAGCATAAACAATGGGTACTCCTTGCTCTTGAAATTCTTTAACGACGGATCCCACATCATCCCCAACCAAATCTGAAATACAGCCTGTTAGGACAACAAATAAATCCGTATCTAAAATTTTGATTGAGGCCTTAATTAATTGTCGTAAGCGATCTTCACCGCCAAATACCACATCTAACTCTCGGGTATTGGTACTCGGCACCACTGCTCCACCACCATATCCTCCTCCTTGAAAGCCATTATAAAAAGCAACATTCATAAACTGTTTATCAGCACAACCAGGACCACAATGGACGATGGGAATGACACGGGGAATGGCCGAAGCGCTATGCATGGCAGCAATGGAGCAAACATAGCGTATCTGTTCAATTGAATTGGTTTTTTTTACATCGGTTGTATTAGGCATGTTTTTCTTCCTCCCCATCCAATGGATTTTCTGTCTTCGCCAAGAAAAAGGGATCGACCTGGTCAAGCCACCACTGTTTATAAGGCAACTTGGTATGGGCCGCCAGATCTTGATGAAACTTCTTATGTGCTAAAATATCCAAAATGGATTCGCCTAAATTTATCATTCCCTGATATCCTAGGGAATGATGTTCATCACCAAGGGGTGCAGCTGGAATTCCCATTCGAGAAGCCAAGGGGGCAAGGCCATTGTGGCGGATCAGAATAAAATCCGGATTTACGCGTTTGAGTAAGCTATAAAATTGGTATTGCTGACGATTGCTAACACTAAAATGTGAAACATCCCCATAATGATCAACTAAATGAGCAAGGGAATCCTGGCGGGGATCTTGGCTGTCATAAATTGGATCATGATGGAAAACGAGAGAACCATTGACTTCAACGCCTAATTCTCGCAGCACAGCAATCAGTCCATGGGCATAAGCCGACCCTGTTGCCACATAACCTTTTTTCCCTTTCAGAAGTATCCTTAGTTCTGCTAGACGAGGGGCAATGCGGGCATGTTCTTTAGCAATGTAGATTTCCGCTTTTTCCTCACGATGAGTCACGCGTGCTAATTCTCGCAGCCAAGCATCGGTTCCGGCAAAACCATAGGGCTGAGGCGCCTTAATTTCTGGGACACCAAATTCTTGTTCTAAACCTGCCGCCATATAGGAGGAAAGGGTATAACAAAATCCAACAGTGGCTGCCGCTTCCGAAAGTTGTTCTAAATCTTCCACAGTTGCCAAATCCACCACATAGTTAACCCGCAGTCCAAGTTCGGCAAGCATGGGCGTAAAAATGTCAGAGCCCCATAAATTAATCACATTAACGAGATCTTCTTGTTTTTTAGGATTTTTACGAACAATTTGCCTGATGATACCGTGCTGAGTGGCATCGAAACCTGTACTCCAATGCTTGGATTTAAAGCCTTCACAATGGAGAGGAATGACAGGCACCTTTAGTTCAGCTTCCATTTGACTGGCTGTACCATCCACATCATCACCAATGATGCCCGTCGCGCAGGAAGTAGCAATGAAAATAGCTTTCGGGTGATGGCGTTCCCATGCATCACGAATGGATTGTTCTAGTTTGGCAACACCGCCATACACCATGTCATCTTCCAGTAGATTGGTACAAATGACATGCTGATTGGCCACGGGTAAATTACGGCCCGCCAGACCGTTACGGTAGATGGAATTATATATGACTTGACCAGCACCGCAACCAATGGGCGAATGCTGAATGAGTACTGCATTTCGAATATGACCGGCCTGGCATTCTACCATTTGTTCACTACACACCGATCCTTGGGTAAAAGGGCCCTCCAGCTCACAAAGTTTACGGGATTTTTCGCCACAAGTTGTTTCGCAACTGCCCCGTGCATAGGCGGATTCTTTAGAAAGATCTGATGCGGTTCCATCCCAGGAGATAATGGTGCCAAGGCGTTGTTCACGACTTTCCACGACTGGAGTATTAAAATTAATCTTCACAATCTTCACCCCTCACTGATTTTTTTATAAAACTAGAGGCCAGTCTTACATCCTCTACTGAGGATACAAGACTGGCCTCTAGTTTCTCGACTAGTCAACCACATTATTTTTTTAACCCAATGAGTGTTTGCTTACCGATAAGTATCTAAAGATTTACCATAAATATCTTCAATGACTCGTAATCCACCATTATAACCCACATAAGCACAATTCAAAATAAGCCGATAAGCTACAGGGACGCTGACGATGAGCAGATCAGCGCCAATATCCTTGGCTAAATCTCGTTCCCAAGCACTTCCTATAATTAAGGCTCTATTTTTCGAGCCATCCTTTCTAATTTCTTCTTGAATAGCGCCCGCGTCAATATTGAAACTGACCTCCGCCGAGCGGAAAGGAGAAATGTTTTTGAACTGTTCTTGAATCACCTCTTGAAATTCTAGGGGTGTATCATCAATAATATACTGTTTCGTAGGCAGGAGACCTAATTCATTTAGTAAATATTTAGAAAAACCAATGGCATAGGAAGCATCTAAAATAGTATAAAAACGGCGTGGCAAACCATATCTAAATTCCAGCATAAAATCTGCCATTCTTTCAATATGCATATAGAACTTTTCTTCTTCTTTTTTAATAAAAGCATCAACAATCCCTATGTCCAAAGCACCGAAGGTCGCCACTTGCCTGAGAAATTTAGTTGTTTCTAGACCACCAACTGGAAAATAAGGGAAATGAGTATAAGGAGTACCGTATTTACTTTCTAAATGCTGGGCAATGCCGAGTCCCGCCCAAGCACTTACAACAATATTAAACTCGGCTTGAGGAATTGTTTTCCATTCCTCCACACCTTGAGATTCTGTGCCAAATAAAATATTAACGGTAAGACCAATGCCTTCCAATATCCGTTTAATTTCTTCTAAATTTCCATTCCAAAAAGCATCTTGGTACGGAATGGAAGCAAAGACATTCACAAGTCCCTTGATCTTATTATTACCAACTTTAAATTTGTCTACATATTGATCAATAATACCTTTGACGACGGTTTCATGACTTACATAATTATTACTTTTAAAGCCCCCAGTTTCAACGTACACAATGGGCTTATCTTCATCTTGAAAAGCACCGGTCACTTGAGCGATATCATCACCAATAATATCAGAGGTACAACCTGTCAGTACCACATATAGATCAGCGTCGATGACTTTAAAAGCCCCTTCAATGACGGTCCCTAATTTAGCTTCACCACCAAAAACAATTTCCGACTCACTGACGTTGGTGCACGGCATGGTATTACCACCGGCATACCCTTCACCTTGTCCAAGTAGTCTATTGATTTTATCACCGCAACCTGGTCCAGAATGCAGAATGGGGACGGCTCTTTTTATGGCAATGACCGATTGCTGGGCGCCGAGAGCGCAGGAATAACGAGGCTGTTCAATAAACTTTGACATTTAGGTCACTCCTTAAAAAAGAAAATGGGTCTTGATTGAGCCACCATTTGGTATAAGGCATGGTACTGTGTTTTGCCAAATTAATGACAAATTCTTTATTATCAAGGGTCTCCAGAATCCGTTCCGCATAATTGAGAACCCCTTGATAACCAAAACTTAGCTGTTCATCCCCAACGAGCAAAGTGGGAATGCCGAGTTTGGCCCCCCATAGCGTCATACCACCGTGCCGAGCAATCATAATATCGGGCTGTATTTTGCTCAATACATTAACCAGTTCATAGGCTTGTTTATTACAAACATTATAATTGGGAACATCGCCATAGGTTTTCACAGCATGGGCTAAAGCATCAGAAGTGGTTGTGCCATTATCATAAATTGGGTCATGATGAAAAATAGCAGCGCCTTGCACTTCCATTCCCAGTTCTCTAAGCAGAGCAATTAGGGCATGACCATGGGCTGCGCCTGCTGTCAAATAAGCTTTTTTACCTTGCAATGCCTTACGATATTCGGCTAATTTTGGCAATACTCGTTCATGTTCTTTGGTGATCAGAACCTCAATTTCTGCTTGCCGATCCAAAACTTTTCCCAGCTCTCTCATCCATTGATCGGTTCCTGCTATACCATAGGCCGGTGGAGATTTGATCTCTGGCACACCATAGACCTGCTCTAAAGCCGCACCAATGTAAGTACCTAGCGTTGGGCAAATTTGAATGGTGGCTACAGCCTCTGATATATGAGCTAACTGGGCTGTGGTTGAAAAGGGGATAATATAATCGGCTTCATACCCTAAGGGATTAAGTAGTTCATCAAAGATGCGACTGCCCCAAAAATTAACGATATTAACCTTATTAGACTTTTTCTCGGGCGGTTTTACTAGTTTGCGCACGATGGAATGATAGGCGGCATCAAAACCTGTCGTCCATATTTTAGATTTAAAGCCTTCACAAAAACATGAGATAACTGGGATGCCCAGTTCTTCAGTCAGCTCATTGGCCACGCCCTCCACATCATCACCGATGATACCAGATGCGCAAGAAGTGGTAATAAAAATAGCATTAGGGTGTACTCGTTCATAAGCACCGCGAATGGTACTGGCCAGTTTTTGCGTGGCACCAAAAATAGTATCCTGCTCTTCAATATTAGTATTAAAATAGCGCCCAATGACGGGTGGCAAGTCTCTCTCCATTTGGCCTACCCGGTATACAAAGTTAAAGGTAAAAAAATCCCCTGCGCAACCTACAGGAGCATGATTCACAACAACAGCATCTTGTATCATAGAGAGCTGACAAAAAGCATTCCCCGAACTGCAGCCCATACATTGACTAAAACTTCGATCGCTTTCTTTTAAAGTGCCAGCTCGTGAACATCCAACTAACTCGCTGGCAGTGCCGGCGAACCCTGTAATTGATCCTAGGCGTGACTCCCGAGTTTGTACCTCGGCTGCATCAAGATTAATCTTACTCATAGCTACCTCCTCATTAATAAAAACAAACAGAGACTCCGCGTAAATAAATATTTACTCGAAGCCTCTGTTTGTTTAACAGCCAGCTTACACAAAACGACCGTATAATTCTAGACAAATCATATCATTGATTTATCTAAATGTCAATTTCAGGTGATTATTCTTCAATCTTATTAAATTTGAAATTTATCTAAGCTATTTTTTAATTCCCTTGATAAATTCGCTAGATGTTCACTAGAGGATGCAATTTCCTCCATGGCTGCCGATTGTTCTTCCGTTGCCGCAGATACTGTTTGTGAATGAGTTGCAGTTTCATTCATAACTTTCTCAATATCTTTTGATGATGATTCAATCATATGTCCATTATCAAATAATTCCTCTGCAGTTGATAACACTTTCAATGTTCTTTCATATACATCACTAACTAACTCTGATATCTCCGAGAACTGTACTCCTGCTTCATTCACGTTCCCAATACCAGATTGGACATCATCAACAGCACGTTGCACTGCCGTAACAGCATTATCGACATCGGTGTTAGTTTCCTGAATCAATAAAATAATTTGTCCCGTTGCATGTTGTGATTGCTCAGCCAATTTACGTACTTCTTCAGCTACTACAGCAAATCCTTGCCCGTGTTCGCCGGCACGAGCTGCTTCAATAGCCGCATTAAGTGCTAATAAATTAGTTTGGGCAGCAATCCCTGATATCATTTGCACAATTTCACTTATTTTACCCGCTCCTAAAGACAATTTATTAACGGCCTCATTGACGGTTTTCGCACTACTTCCAATATTATTCATTTGTGTTACAGCAACCTGAACCGTTTGCCCACCTTTATGTGTCTTTTGAACAGCATCATTAGCCAATCCATTTGCCGCTTCCGTATTTGACTTCATATCATTGATTTGTGTCATTAATCCATTTAATATAGCACTTGTTTTATTCGTTGCCTCTTGGCCTCGAACAACTCCTGTCGCAACCTCTGTCACTGTAATAGCAACTTGTTCAGCAGCCTGGGCTGATTGATTTGCACTCTCCTTTACTTGGAAAGATGAAGATGTAACTTGATTAACAGAATCAGCAACCTGATTGATCAACACCCATAAATTAGATCTCATTTGAATCATAGAACTCCGTAAGATTCCTACTTCATCTTTGACCTGATAATGTGAACGATCTTTTTGTTTTAAAGTCTCTTCGGTCAAATCTCCACCAGCAATGGCTACTGCATATTCTGCCATCTCTTTAATTGGTCGTACAATCCGGACGGCAATCAAATTAATAATGGCCACCGCTATCAGTAGTCCTAATATAAATAGTCCTGTAAATATCCATGTAAGTCGTTTTACAGGTGCGAACTCTTCTGCCGTAGGCGCAATTGTGAACACACCCCATTGATCTTGAGTCGGTACAAAAGCAACAATTGATTCGACCCCATCAATTTGAGCAATAAAATGCCCACCTTTACCATTCTTTATCTCTTGCATGGCATCTAACAATTGTTTAGTCCCTAAATCTTGAATATTTTTTTTCATCACAAATTCTTTATTAGGATGACTGGCAATCATCCCTTTTGGTGAGATCAGCATTGCATAACCAGCTTGACCTATTTTTTTCTCATCAATTTCTTTGGTGAATTCCTCTAAAGGTATACCACCAACAACAGCACCAACTACTTTCCCACCAATGGATATAGGGGCCGCTCCCACGATTATGGCTTTACCAGTTGTTACCGAAACAATGGGATCATCCATAAATGGTTTTCCTTCGGGAAGCCTCTTTATATAATCCAGTTTTGATGCATCAACTACTTTACCTAAACTTGTTGCAACTTGCGTAGCTGTTAAATCAGGAATAAAACTAACTGGACTCCATTGGGTAAAATCATCATGCATCATTTTTGTGAATTCAAGCTGTTGTGGAACACTACCTGTAAGAGTTGTAAATTGATGTGCTCCTTGCTTACCAAATGATGTCACTGTCGTTTTTTCTTTCTGCATACGAACATCGAAACCATTAGCAAGCTCCCGTGCCTGGATTTCGAATTTTTCTTCTAAATCTTTTTGTACAATGTTGGATGTATTCCAATATGAGATACCCATCACACTTAAGAGAATAGCTGTTACAGTAAGAGCAACAGCTGTTACTAATTGGGCGCGCAAGCTTTTCATAAATTAGTATCGCCTCTTTCTCTATCTATTTTCATAAGTTTTTCAGTCCATAAAAAAAAAAGAAAAAACACCAGTGGAAACAACAAACAAATTCTAAAAACAATTGTCTTGTTTATATCACTTATTTGCTACACTGGTATTCATCTCTCATACTTCAAAGCTTATTGTTCAACAGCTTTTAATTCTTTACTATAGTCTTCATTCAAGGCCGCTTTCCCAAAACTACTGGCGTCTTGAGGTAGTTCCATGGTGAAATCATTAATACGAGCAATTTGAACCTTACCTGCTATCAAATCTGTCGTCAAAACATGTCCACCAAATTTGCGGTCCTCGGAAATAAAATGCAAATGATAACCAGGAACATTAATTCCATTTACATATTGTGGGCACCAAAATCCGACGATTGTACCTTTTATGTTATTAAATTCAAATACATGCTGGAATTTTGCTGCTTCTGCTAATGTTTTATATGGCTTACTCTGTTTAGGTATGGCTCTAGTTTTAACGTTTGTGAAAACACCATCAATACGCACGGCGTAAAAATAATTTTTGTCATTTTTTATTTCATCTAAGGATTTTTGTAAGTTTCCATAATCCAAATCATGGAGTTCTACCGAACTATCTGGTTTAAAGTGTAACGATGTAGCAAATGGAACTTGCACATCCCCCTTTAACTTCAATACTTGTCCATCAGCTTTAATCTGATAATAGTCTCCATCAAGACCAATTAATTCGCCATCAAGTCCATTTAAGGTCCCAATACCAAAATCGCCGTGTTCTTTTAAGTCCTTGATAGTTAATTTCCCATCATAGACCCCTTGCAACAAGGCATTGATCGTAGAAATTTGATACAGTGCATTTGGTGCTTGAGCATAGGCAAAAGTGTTGAGAGAAATTAGCAATACAAAAGTCATGATTATGCGTGATATGGTTTTCAAAGTGTAGATCCTCCCCTTATTTTATTACTATAACGTAGTAAAAACTGTATTAATCCATGAAAGATAATTGTATTAACTTCATGAGCAGCCAAACAAGAACGAAATGGTATATGACACCATTCTCTAGCAATATGTACTATACCTTTAATTGTAACAATTAATGTCATGAATGAGTAATTCTTCCTACTATATTAAGACCATATACCCAGTAAAAAGCCAGATCAACCTTCTTTAGTAAAATGTTGATCTGGCTTTTAGTCTGAACTGAAATCAACTCTGCCTCACCAACTTAATTGTTTCTAAGGTTTCACTCCTTTTTATTCCTTTTATTTTTTAGTTGCTACTAATCACGGTGCTTAGCAAGCAATCGGGAGTAAATATCTTCCACCAGATTAAGACCACCTTTATACCCGATATAAGTATGATGCAAAATCAAGCGATCAATAATAGGCAAACCTACACTCAGATGCAACCCGGATATTTCTTTAGCAATATCAACTTCCCATGAGCTGGCCAGAATGAGGGGAGCCGTGATGGATTTTATTGTTCTTATTTTGTCGTAAATAGCCCCACTATCTTGGATAAAGGTGACTTCTGAGGAAATTCCTGGCGCGATTTCTTTAAAATAGTTCTCAATTTTTTCTTGATATTCTTCTGGGACATCTTCGTTAATAAACTGATGAATAGGGAAATAACCTAGTTCATTTACGAGAAACTTACTAAAGCCCAGTGCATAAGAGGCATCATTAATATTATAAAACCGTTTAGGCTGGTTGAGTTGATATTCCGTGAGCACATCCGCCGCCCGCACCATATAATGATAAAATTCATCTTCTTGGGCGACGATAAAGGCTTCTGTATCCGCCGATGTGGTACCCGCATACTCGGCAACACTTCTGAGAAATTTAGACGTTTCAATACCACCAATGGGTAATACTGGATAATGAAGGTAAGGCGTCTGAAATTTTTCTTCTAATAGTTCTGCGGTTTTAAGGCCAATATAAGGAGAAACCACCAAGTTAAATTCCGCTGCTGGAATGGCATCTAAGGCTTTAATGCCTCCACTGTTGTAACCAAATAAGATATTGGCCTTCAGACCAATCCCGGCCAGCATTTTTTTTAATTCATTTAAATCCCCTTCCCAAAAGGGATCATGGCGAGGGACACTAGCAAAAACATTCACAAGACCTTTTTCTTTTTTATCCGTTGGTCTTAAATATTGTTCAATGATGGCTTGCAAGACAAGCTCATGACCTTTATAGGCATCTCCTTTGAAGCCCGCCGTTTCAGCAAAAACAATGGGTACGCCTTGCTCCTTAAAGCTCTTCACCACACTGCCCACATCATCACCGATAATATCAGAGGTGCACCCCGTCAGCACCACGAAGAAATCCCCGTCCATGATCTTCAGCGTTCCTTCAATCACCTTTTGCAATTTATCAGTACCACCAAAAACTACATCTTTTTCAATCATGTTGGTGCAAGGGATGGCATCTCCTCCTGCATAACCAACGCCTTGATGGCCGCCTGCAATGGATAATCCGCGATGAAGCTTAGAGCCACACCCAGGTCCTGCGTGTAAAATCGGAATGGCTCTCTCAATGGCCACCACCGTCTGCAAAGCACCCAACGTGCAACCATGGCGTGGTCCTTGTAATAAATCAGACATTTTTTTCTCCCCCTAAAAAAGAATAAGTATCTTGTTCAAACCACCAGCTCTTATAAGGTAGCTTGCTATGTTTTGCTACATTCTTAATATAGGCAGGATTAGAAATAGCATCATCAATGGATTGACCAAAACGAATCAAACCATCATACAACATTTCAGTAGGATTATTACCAGCAAAAATTGAAGGAATGCCCATTTTAGCGGCCCAAACCGTTGAAATATGCCGTGTAATGGCAATATCTGGTTTGTATTTATGAATGGCATTGGTCACTTCAAAAGCTTGTTTATTACAAACACCCACGGGGAAGTTTCCATAAGTCTCTACACCAAATTTAAGGAAGTTTAGATTATCATCATCATTGTCATATTTTTGATCATGATGCCAGACACTGGTTCCCACAACCTCCATGCCTAGGTCTTTCACCAGAGCAATAATACTGTAGGCCAGTGGACCACCTGCGGCAATAAATGCGGTTTTACCTGTCAACCGACTGCGTAGCCGTGTGAGTGCTTCAGCAATTTTCTCTTTTTCATTGATGATGACTTTTTCCACTAGCTCTTCTTTGTGAAAAATTCGACCAATTTCACGCAATAGTTCATCCGAAGCTTGTATGCCAAAAGGCGCAGGCGCCTTGACTTCGGGCACACCAAAATGTTCTTCCAAACCAGCCGCTAAATAACCGCCTAGAGTTTCACAATACTGCACCGTGGCAGCCGCTTCGGAGATGCGTTCCAGTTGTTCAATGGTGGACAGAGGAACAATATGGTTGGGCCTAAGACCAAGTTGCTTAAAAACGCTCTCATATAAAAATTTATGCTCAAAACTAATGACATTAATCAAATCAGGTTGTTTCTGCTTGGCGGGTTTAACAATGCGCCGCAAAATGCTATGATTCGCGGAATCAAAACCCGTAGCCCAAATATTAGTACGGAACCCTTCGCACAAGGTAGCAATCACGGGAATTCCCAGTTCTTCTTCCAAGGCATCGCAAATACCAGGAACATCATCACCAATAATAGCGGACACACACGTGGTCGTAACAAAAATGGCTTTCGGATTAAACCGAAGTTTTGCCTCTCGAATGGCCCCTTCTAGTTTGGCTCCACCGCCATAAATCGTATCTTTTTCATTCAGATTGGTATTAATATACTGCACATTATGGACTGGATACCCCATACCCCGATTCCCCTTACGAAAAACCCCATTACGGACGGGAATATCACCGGCGCAACCGGCAGGACCATGTTCCACAACGGCAGCGTCTTGAATTTGCGTCAATAAATTCATAACCTGATCGGCGCTGCATGAGCCACACTGGGTAAAAGTTCTCTCCCTGTTAGGAATATCTCGTTGGTTGACCAGATGAGCGGCATCACCGTCATAACCAGTGATAGTTTTAAGTCTTGATTCTCTTAATTCAACTGCTGGACTGCTTAAATTAATGCTCATTTCTTTACCTCCTTTGTAATACCTCAAACTAACTGCCGCCTATCTTCTAGGCGGCAGTTAGTTTTTTTCTTTATTCCGAACTACGTCGCCAATCTAGCAAACTCATTTCTATTAAATGTAGCAAATAATTAATCGACATTCCCAATAAAGCAATCATGATGGACGCCCCAAAGGCTGAACCTCGAATCAAACGTCCTAAGCCATAATAAGCCCCCATTGCTTCAGCAATAACCAGTATAAAAAAAGCCTGTGTTGCACCAGTCCGTATCCCAGTAAAAATCGCTGGTGCGGCGCTTGGTAAAATAACTTTACGAAAAATTGTAAATTTATCAGCACCAAGGGAGCGGCCCATTTTAATATACAGAGGATTTACTTGCTGAACACCAACAATGGTTGTAAATAGGATAGGCCAGATAATAAACCAAAAAATTATCGCCACCTTGACACTTTCACCAATTCCAAAAAACAGCATAAAAATCATATACAAACACAAGGGATTAACCTGCTCAAATAGCTTAAATAATGGAACTAACTTCCGTGACAAGTTAGGGAAAACTCCTCCTAATAAAAAACCGGTAGGCACTGCAATGCTGGTAGCCAGTAGCAGTCCAATTAAAATTCTTTGCAAGCTTGCGGCAACATGTAAATACAAAACACCACTGGCCGCAAGCTTACCAAGGTAGAGTAGGACGGCTGACAAAGGAGGAAAAAATTGTTTATCTACCATCCCAACACGTGGAGCCATCTCCCAAACTAGTAGCAGAGCCATAATGCCCGAAGCATTAATCAATGAATCTGTAAGATTCCTCAACCGGTTGTTCATTAGTAATTCGAGCTTACCAGTATGGAAAAAATATCTTCAGCCAAACGTAGGGCTCCATCATAACCGATATAACTACTATTTAAGACAAAGCGATCAGCTACAGGGTAAGAAACGCTGAGATGATAACCACCCAATTCTTTTGCAATGACTTGATCCCAAGCGCTACCGATAACTAAAGGCTTACCGCGAAACTTCGTTTTCCTAATATCTTCCCGTATTGTTCCGCTGTCGTTGGTAAATACCACTGGAGCCGAAATGGTTGGACTGAGATTCTTAAATTCTTCTGTAATACCATCTTGGAACCGAGCAGGAATATTATCAATAATATATTGGGTACCAGGCAAAAAGCCGAGATCATTGACTAAAAACTTAGAAATTCCTAGAGTATAAAAGCTATCTGAAATTGTTATAAAACGGCTGGGCAATCCTACCCGGGCTTGCAGTAAATAATCTGCTGATCGCTCAATATAATAATCATAGGGTTTTTCTAATTCTGTAATGGCATTCTCGACTTGCTCTGCCGGCAATCCTGCATATTCGCCAACAGTTCGTAAAAACTTACTTGTTTCAGTGGGCCCAATGGGCAATACTGGATAATGTAAATAAGGAGTCCCAAATTTTTCTTCTAATTGTTTAACATTTGTTAAACCAACCCACGGAGACAATAACAGATTAAACTGGGCTTTCGGCACCTTATTCAGTGCATCCACACCGCCACCAGGTCCAAAGATAATATTGGCTTTAAGGCCAATGGCTTCTAGTAACTTACGAATAGCATCAAGATTACCTGTCCAGAAGGCATCATAGTAGGGAATTACTGAAAAAACATTCACCAAACCAGGGACTGTTTCCTCGGAGGGCTGTAAGTATTGATCAATAATGGCACCAAGAATTAACTCGTGGCCAACAAAATTATTACCACTAAAACCACCTGTTTGTGCACAAACCACTGGTTTACCTTTTTTTTGAAATTGCCGAGCCACTTCTGCTGAATCATCACCAACAATATCTGCAGTACAACCTGTAAGCACTACATATAAATCGGCGTCCATGACTTCCAAGCTATGGGTGATTAGATCCCGTAATTTTTTTTCGCCACCAAACACCACTTCTTTTTCCGTACTATTAGTGCAAGGCATGGCGTGCCCTCCAGCATAACCAGTACCTTGATAACCATTGGTCGAACTCATTGCCACTGTTAATCGTTGGCCGCAACCAGGGCCAGCATGAAGAATAGGTACTGCGCGATCAATGGCTAGCACTGAATGTAGGGCGGCAAGGGCGCAGGAGTATCTAACTTGTTCAATAACTTTAACGGTCTTAGGGACTTTAGCAACATTGGACACTACACCACCGCCTTAATAGGTTTTTGTTTATTCTGAGCCGTTGCATCCAAGAATTTAAAGGAATCTTGTTCTAGCCACCAGTTTGTGTATGGAAGTTTAATCTTACTGGCAAGGTATTTGACAAACGTAGGATTGGCTAGGGTATCGGCAACACGATTACCAAAGTTAATCAGCCCCTGATAACCAAAAGACTGATATTCATCATTAATAAAAATAGTAGGTATCCCCAGTTTAGCCGACCAAATGGCCATGCCCGGATGCCGGCAAACAAAAAGATCAGGTTTTAATTTGAGTAACAAGTTATTAATCTCATGGACCTGCAGTTCACTGACGCACGCAGGAATATCCTTTTCGTTATCAGCCAAATCCAGAACCGCCGTTGGAACCCCACCATTATCGTGGCGTTGATCAAAATGCCAACTTGCTGTCCATACCACCTCTAAAGCTAATTCTTGCAATACTCGCGTATAATTTTGAGCGAAACTTGGTCCCATTCCGATGACGACCCGTTTACCTTGCAGTTTTTCTCTTAATTCTGCCAGTTCAGGAGCGATAGCATCCGCTTCTTCTGCTAGTAAATTCTCCACTTCTTCTTCTCTACCTAGCACAGTGCCTAACTCTCGTAGCCAACTGGCTACACCAGCAGCGCCGTGAGGCTGTAAGGATTTTATATAAGGAACGCCAAAATGTTCCTGCAAACCGCTGGCTAGATAACTTCCTAATGTTCCACAAAAGCTGAGAGTGGCCGACGCTTCTGACAAGGTTTCCAATTCAGCGATGGTCGTGAATTGCACAACAAAGCGGGGAACTAAATCTAAGCGGCCAAGTAAGCGAATGACCTCACTACGACCAAGGCCAGCAAAGTTAATCACATTAATTAATTTGGGATCTTTTTTCACGGCTGGCTTAACGATGTAACTCAAAATTGCATGAAAGGCGGCATCAAAACCAGATGCCCACAATTTGGAACGAAAACCTTCGCAATGAACAGGAACCAGAGGAACTGGTATTTCTTTCGCCAAGCCTTCTAGTATCCCACTCACATCCTCTCCAATGATCCCTGACACGCAGGAGGTTGTGATGAAAATTGCCTTAGGATTAAACCGGCGATAGGCTTCTCTTATGCCTTCTCGTAGTTTAGCAGCACCACCAAAGACGGTAGCTTCTTCTGTCATATTGGTATTAATGTAGTTAATATTGCCGTACTCCCACCCTCTAGAAACACTGCCCCGGCGATTATTAATATTGCTTTGGATGGTATCTGATCCGCACCCAATGGAACTATGCCCCACCACTGCAGCATCTTTAATCATGACTAATTGACCTTGGGCACAACCTAAACTACAAGATGTTGTCTGAGTAAAGCCTCGTTCGCCGCTTTTTAAAGAGCATCCACCAGCTTGCGTCGCCAAATCTTTTATAGAACCTTTATAGCCGGTTATGGAGGACAATCTAGTTTCTCTGATGATAGCTTCTGGTGTATTAAGATTAAGTGACATAAAATCCAACCCCTTTGTTTTTTATAGACTCATGATACGCTCGATAATTCCTCTGTCCCTTTAGCACTGTATATGCCTTTTGGGTAAAGAAAAAAAGGTCAAAGAATTTTTATTCTTTAACCTTCAGTTTATTAGCTGACCAGTTTCCTATGTACCAATTATTTTGGCAGAGCTAGGTAGCCGTATGCAATTTTCATATTCAGATATTACCACTACAAGTCAGCCCTGTCAATACTTATTATTAAAAATAATTCAGCTTGTATATTTTTCCCTTGACACCCTTTACTAATAATGATAATGTTTGTTTTGGAAGAAAGAATCCTAATTTAACAATCTATTGGGCGATGCTGATCAGTAGGTAAACTGAAGGCTGTGCGGATATTACTATATCTGCAGAGGCTTTTTTTGTTTTTCTAGTTTTTTCTTATGATTCATCACCATTAGTGAACAAATCAATTTTTTAAGGGGGATTTTATTGATGAGACAAATTGCAATCTATGGAAAAGGTGGTATTGGGAAATCTACCACTACGCAAAATACAGTGGGTGCATTGGCTGAAGCTGGTAAAAAAATCATGGTCGTCGGCTGCGATCCAAAGGCTGATTCCACTCGCCTCCTCTTACATGGCTTATGTCAAAAAACAGTGCTGGATACCCTGCGGGATGAGGGGGATGACATTGATCTAGATGATATCCTCAAAGATGGTTATCTTGGTACAAAATGCGTTGAATCAGGTGGTCCTGAACCAGGTGTAGGTTGCGCGGGTCGTGGTATCATTACTTCGATTAATATGCTTGAAGCCTTAGGTGCTTATACACCCGATCTTGATTATGTGTTTTATGATGTATTAGGTGATGTTGTGTGTGGTGGCTTTGCCATGCCCATTCGGGAAGGTAAAGCCGAAGAAATTTATATCGTTGCGTCTGGCGAATTAATGGCCTTATATGCTGCCAACAACATTGCAAAAGGTATCCAAAAATATGCAATTAACGGTAAAGTAAGATTAGGCGGTATTATTTGTAATAGTCGTAAAGTGGATAAAGAATATGAACTCTTAAAAGCCTTTGCTGAAGAAATAGGTTCTCAATTACTTTACTTTGTTCCCCGGGATAATCTTGTACAACGAGCCGAAATTCATAAAAAAACTGTGGTTGACTTTGATCCAACATCAAATCAAGCTGATGAATATCGGTCACTGGCTAAGGCCATCGATACCAATAAACTGTTTGTCATTCCCAAACCAATGACCCAAGATCGACTGGAAGAAATTATGATGGAACATGGTTTTATGGATATGTAAGCACCATCTGAAATGCAAAAAGGCCGTATTCCTCTGCTTAGGAATACGGCCTTTTTGCATTAATTAAACCTAGTCAATACCACGGAATAAATATCTTCCAGTAACTTAAGCCCACCATTGTATCCAACATACGAGCTATTAATAACCAGTCTTTCATTCAGTGGCCAAGAAACAGACAAATAATGTGCCTTTGTTTGCTGGGCGATCTTTTTATCCCATGAGCTACCAATAATGAGGGGATAGCCACTAAAATAAGTATCTTTAATTTCTTCTTGTATCAAATGCCCATCAGATATAAATCCCACATCAGCTGTGATATCATAATTTAATTCTTTAAAATATCCTGCTATTGCTTGCTGATATTCCTCAGGCGTGTTATCAGTAATGTACTGTTTGGACGGAAATAATCCAACATCATTTACCAAAAACTTAGTGATGGCTAGGGAATATTGGGCATCTGAAATGACGACAAAGCGTTTTGACATGACGCGGGTTTCCAAGAATACATCAGCAAAACGTTCAATAAAATAATAATATTTCTTCTCATGAGCGGTAATAATATCTTCTACCTTTTGTTTATCAATGCCCGCAAATTCACCCACTGCGCGCAAAAATTTACTGGTCTCAAAAGCTCCAATGGGCAGAGTTGGCAAATGAAGATAAGGAGTCCCAAATTTTTCTTCTAATGATTTCATATTACTTAACCCGACCCAGGGAGATACTAGAAGATTAAATTCGGCCTGAGGTATTTTATCAATATTTTTAAGGCCTCGCTCATATCCAAAAATTGTGTTAGGAGTTAAGCCCAGCTGGGCGACAAGATTTTCTAATTCAAATAAATTGCCATACCAGAAAGGGTCATGTTGGGGAATACCTGCCCAGATATTAACAAGGCCTTTGATTTTATTATGGGTAGGTTTTAAATATTGGTCAATAATAGCGTCAATCACCCATTCATGCCCTTGAAAATTATTGCCCTTAAAGCCAGCAGTGGATGCAAAAATAACTGGTTTTTCAGCATCACGAAAGGACCTAACCACTTCTTCCATATCATCGCCAATAATTTCAGAAGAGCAACTACTGAGTACTACATAGATGTCAGCATTGATTATTTTTATAGCATTGGCAACGGTTTCCTTTAATCGTTCCTCACCACCAAAAATTACATCTTTTTCATTAATATTGGTGCAAGGAAAAATACGCGGTGCAAAATGTCCTGAACCACCTTGGGTTGCTGAAAGTTTATCAGCGCAACCAGGGCCTGAATGCAGAATTGGTAAGGCTTTACTGATGGCATGAACTGTCTGCATGGCTGCTAGGGCGCATTTATAGCGAGGTTGATCTAATATTTTAGGCATCTATTCCGTAGCCTCCTTTAAAAATGTTCCACTGTCTTGTTTATACCACCACTCGGAATAGGGAAGAGTAATTCGCGAGGCCAAATTTTTTTCAAAGCTTCGATTACGGATGGTGTCAAGAATGGTATGAGCAAAATCTAGCGTCCCCCGATATCCAAATGTTTTGTATTCATCAGCAAGGAAAAACGCGGCAATGCCTTGCTTAATAGCCCAGACCGTTGTACCTGGATGCCTTGCTAAATAAATATCTGGTTTGTGCTTATTTAAGATATTGAGAATTTCAAAGTTTTGTTGATCGCTAACACTTACTTTGAAATTATAAGGACTTTCTTGTGATAAGTGTTCAATATAGGGTGGAATTTCATTATTGTCATAGGTCGTATCATAATGCCATGAAGCTACCCAGACAACTTCAATACCCAATTCTTGCAAAACCCGGGCTACCTGAAAGGCATAACTAGCCCCCATTCCCAAAACAGCCCTCAGTCCCTTAAGCTGCTTTTTAATTTCTTCAATTTTAGGCAAGTATTTTACTCTCTCTTCCACTATATAGGCTTCCACGGCTGCTTCTTTGTTGATCACATGACCAATTTCTCTAAGCCAGGTTTCAAATCCAACAATTCCCAATGGATTTATTGTCCTAATATAAGGGACACCATATTGTTCTTCCAGCCCATTACCTAAGTAGGTACCTAACGTACCACATATGGAGACGGTGGCTAGAGATTCTGATAAATGGGTCAGCTCCTCCACTGTTGAATTGGAATATAAGAAAAAAGGCTCAACACCAAAACGTGCAAAAATATCAATGATTTCCTGTCTGGCACTTTCATTAAAGTTCTTGAAATTAATAACATTATTCTTTTTTTGCGGCGGTTTTACAATACCTGTTAATATGGCATGATCAGCCGCATCAAAACCTGATGCCCATACTCTAGATTTAAAGCCTTCACAATGTACGGGCACCAATGGTATGGGGATTTCTGTTGCAAGTTCACTGATCACACTATCTACATCTTCACCAATAATGCCTGATACGCATGATGTGCCGACAAAGATGGCATTGGGTTTATAACGTTTATAAGTCTCGATGATAATTTCTCGCAAACCATTGGTTGCGCCAAAAATCGTATCCGATTCATCCATATCTGTACCTAAAAAAACAGTATTATATTCTAAACCTCTTTTAATAGCTAGCTGGGTATGAGCAACCGTTGTTGGCGAAGCCATTGCCGTACAACCAGAAGGAGCATGATTGATAATAGCAACATCTCTGATGTAAGCAAGCTGGTTTAAGGCGCAACCCGCATCGCAAGAACTGGATTGGCTAAAGCATCTCTCTCTTTCTTTCACCGTCCCGCATTTACTCTGATGGACCAAATCCTGAAGATCACCCGTATAACCTGTAATGGACCCTAGTCGATTTTCCCTGGTCACTGCGGCAGTGACATTTAAATTAATAGGCATAACATCTTCCTCCTTTAAAATAATTAAGAAAAATACTGTTATCATAAAAGTGCATACTTTTTTACTATAGCAAAAAAGCCGGCGCAACTAGTTGCCCGGCCTTCAGTATAATAACTGATCAGCTCCATCCCATTATGTTTTTATAGACTCTTACTACACCAATAAGGGCTAAGGCATCTCTGCCTTAGCCTGCAACTATTTTTAACAGCATGGGGATGTCTGATATAACAATCTTTCTAAATTTTAATGATTCCAACAGCATTTGGCCCAAGACCTTTACTAAAATCAAGAACTTTTATTTCTTGGGGATCAATTCTAAAAAAGGCATTATTACCTATTTCGCCTTTCTCCACCCGTGCTTTAAAATTGGGACTGCGATCGGATAATAACTTAATTGCTTTTTCCCGCTCACTATCTGTCGTAATTTCCGTTGCTTTTCCAGCAATGGTTGCGTTATAAAAAGAGCCTAATTCTTGATTCTCATGTTGAAACAACACAGAAACCTGTGGATTGGCTTTTATCTGTTGAACTTTATCCGTGACTTTACCCGTTGAAAAATACGTAGTTAGCTCATGGACGGCAAAAGAAGCCAAGGTACGCAACGTTGGTACTTGCTCGTTGCTAATTGTTGATAACACAATAAACTTAGTTTGATTTAAATAGTCATGTAAACCATTTGTATTAATAGACATGTTTCTAACACTCCTTTAATTTGGGTTTCATTTTTATATTTTTTAGTTAAAAACATAAAGAGGCTATGTTCCATCATAACATGGAATATAGCCTCTAGTTTTTGACTAGCCAGCGATAGACATTCTTTGTGCACTTTTTAATAATTATACATCTGTAATAGTTGACTGTCAACAGATATGGTACTTTTTATGCTACTATTATACTAACATTCCCCTTACTTAGTAAACGTGTTAGCATCTCTATTTTTCAAGGCTAACCCAATGGAGTGAGACTTACCAACATACTCCCCTACCTCATAATAAGCTTTCTCCGACGGACTAAAAAGCGGCGGATTTACTTTCCTAAGTAAAGGCAATCCATTTTTACCCAAAATTTCTTCTTCAGCCTTTACATCAATAATCTCGCCAATAAATTGAGTATGAATACCAATTTCAACTATTTTTAACAACCGGCACTCTAATATCAGAGGAAACTCTTGTACATAGGGCGCATAAACAACTTGGCTATGACTGGGAGTCAGACCAGTTGCAGTAAATTTATCTCCATCTTTCCCACTGATCATACCAACATAATCAGCTTCAATTACCTGTTGTTGGGACGGTATATTGATTGTGAACGCTTTATTTTTTAAAATATTTTTATAAGTAACACGGTGTTTCCGTAAAGATATGGTCACGCAGGGTGGGACGGAGCAGCAAATACCACCCCAGGCAGCAGTCATAATATTGGGTTGTTTATTTTCTCCATAAGTTCCAACTACCCACACTGGGGACGGTAAGGCTAAAGTATGTGGGCCTAATGATTTCTTCATTTTTCACTTTCCTTTTTCGCTTCATTTATTTAGAATATTATTAAAAAAATAAAGAGGCAGATTTTTTCATTAAAAAAATCTGCCTCTAGTTTATCTAGTCAGCATATTGTTCTTATTCTTTTAAAAATTAGATTCCATCCCCATCAAGGCCCCTGATTTCCTCTAAATCAACTAATTTATCCAGATCAAAAGGTGTTCCCTGATAAACATAATAGTTGAGCCAGTTGGCAAATAATAAGTTGGCCGCACTCCGCCAGCGCATGACCGGCATTTGCTGAGGATCATCATTGGGGTAGTAATGAGCCGGAATACCGATCGGCAAACCTTGGGCAACATCACGGTCATATTCACCTTTGAGCGTCAGTCGATCATATTCGGCATGACCGGTGATAAATAAGTGTCGATGCTTTTTATCCAACACGGCATACACTCCTGATTCTTGTGATTCGGAGAGGATACATAAGCGAGACACCTTCTTAATATCTTCTCGCCTGACTTCAGTATGCCGAGAGTGAGGAGCATAAAAAACATCATCAAAACCGCGAAATAGCATTTTTTCTTTAATATTTACAGTGTGGGGAAACACACCAAACAATTTTTGTGGCAGATCATATTTAGGAATGCCATAGTGATGATACAAAGCCGCTTGAGCAGCCCAACAAATATGGAGAGTGGAGTACACATTTTTTCGACTCCAATCCATGATTTCACATAACTCATCCCAGTAGTCCACTTGCTCAAAGGGCATTTGTTCCACAGGCGCACCCGTAATAATCATACCATCGTATTTACGGTTTTTCACTGCAGCGAAAGTTTCGTAAAATTTGACCAAATGTTCATTAGCAGTATTCTTGGGTTCATAGGATGCAGTATACATAAAATCAAATTCTACCTGCAAGGGAGAATTCCCCAGTAGCCTTAATAATTGGGTCTCTGTGACTATTTTGGTCGGCATAAGATTTAATAACAAGATACGCAAGGGACGTATGTCTTGGGCATAAGCACGATCCTCATCCATTGCAAAAATATTTTCCTTTTCCAGGATATTCACAGCCGGCAAATTATTGGGGATTTTTATAGGCATAGCTTCTACCCCTTTGCATTGAATCTCTGAGCAGCACATAATATTTTTGCTCTATGGTAAACATTATACTCTGTACCCCAGCATCTATTCAAGTCAATATTGGTAATAAAAGCATCGGATATTTTCATTTCTCATTTTTAGCCTGGGAAAAGTCAATATCTACTGGCACTCCATTGATTCCCGTTTGAAAATATCTAGCTATAATGTCCTTATCTGCCTCAAAAGCCATTTCTGGCAATGGCCCTGAAAGGGAAAACCATTCTACCTCATCTATATCATCTCCTGGGCAAAGTTCTCCCCCTATCACCTGAGCTAGTAATACAATGACTAGTGTATGCAAGTCGGCGCTCAAATAGTTGGACATAACACTAATGATGGATAAAATCTCAACAATCAGACCTGTTTCTTCTTCTACTTCCCGCCTGGCTGCAGTAAGAAAATCTTCATCAAATTCTATGAAACCACAAGGTAAGCACCACTTCCCTGCTTTGAAACTACCATAAGCCCGCCTACCGAGAAGTATTTTTTTATTCGTCATAATTAAAACAGATACTGCTGGTGAAGGATTTTTATAATGAATAAATCCACATTTAATGCAAGCCGGCCGTTGCTTTCCCCCATGTTCTTGTACTACACACTTTGCGCCACAAGACGGACAATATTTAAAATGGTGCAACGAATTGTTTTCTTGAAAATCATCCGTTAAAAAGACTTGTTTCACTTTCATATTATTCTATTCCCCCTAGGTATCGCGAGTATTGTAAGGGCTAAGAATATTTTTCTTCATATGAAATATAGCCCCTATTGTTGTCCTACTAGCCATATTGCCTTTCAGCACTGTTTATTGAAGACCTTGAAAGCCATATTTATTAAGTACTGCCATCCCATTGGGACTCATCAAATATTGTAAAAACTCTTCTGCTTCCTTAAGGTGTTTACTACCACTAACAACAGCACCGGGAAATAGAATTGGCTCATGGGTATTGGGCGGAGCCATTGCCACAACTATTACATACCTTCCACTATATGTTGAAGCTCTACTGGTAATAAGCCCATTTCTTTTTTAGGAATTTGTGGTGGCGTCATGGGAATGAACCCTGCCGTATGCATGATTTCTTGCCCATCAGTTAGCAAGAACTTCAAAAATTCCAATGCTGCTGCAGGATGAGGTGAATGATTGACTAGGGTTATACCATAAATGATAGGTTCCCCTTTTACCTGGATAAAAGAGCCCTCTTCCTTGCCCGTAATTTTTAAAGAAGCTTGTTGATAGTAGTCTACATACTTTGAAGATGAGAAGTCGAGTTGTTCTGGCAACTGGACGTAACGATAACCACCTTGCTTGGCTGAAGATTCATACATAAAGAAATAATCTAATTGACCAGCGCGCAGTTTCTCCTGAATGATTTTACCATCATTCACAATATTCATAGGATGAAAATTATTTTCTAACCGTTGGTATAAACCAGGTGATTTGTAATATTTTTCTGCCAGTTCCATAGACAAAAGGGCCCGATAACCACCAGGATCTAAATTAGGATCGGTGTGACCATATTCCACATCAGGCCGAGCTAAAATTTCATACCAATTATCCTGGTTAATTTCATCAGCATATTTGCTCTTATCTGTATAAACTAAGACAGCCTTATTTCTAGCGAAAAGCACATTAAACTGGGCAAATTCTGGTTTCATCAAAGTATCAATCATAGCATAGTCAGCCGAAGCAATAATATCACAAGGCCGATTTAATTGCGTTACTTTGCGAATGGCTTCCTGGCTCCCGCTCCCTTCCAACACAACGGTAACTTCTGGATGAAGGGCTTCAAAAGCCTTAGCAATCTTCTGAAATGGTCCATTTAAACTTCCTGCGTTAAATACGATGACTTCTGTTGCTTCAGGACTTCCTGCTGCGTGTCCAACAGAAAAAAGCGACAAGGATACAACTAAATATAATAAAACTATCTCTCTACATTTCATAACAATAACCTCTTTCCATCTTAAATACGTTGGATCTTATAAGTGAAATCTAACGGCGGAACACATCGTACAGGTTTATTGTAATATCCCATATGCGAAAATATTCCTGTAAACTAAGTTGTAGTGGATAAATGTACACCATTTCTTCCTCCTTCCCAATAAGGTTTTCCCAAATTGGTCATAATAACATATAGATACAAATTGTTCGTTGTGAAATTGTTAAAAATAAGATATGCTGTAAATAATAATATGAAGTAATTATGAGGTGAAAGCACTTGTCTGATACTATCTCTTACACTCCGGAAGAAGTGGCTAAAATACTTAAAATTTCACGTTTCACCGTCTATGAATTTATCAAACGCGGTGAACTGACAGCTTATCACATTGGACGCAAACTGCGAATCGAAGCAGCCGATATAGATGTTTTTATGAAAAAAGCTAAAGGCATAACCCAATCAGCTCCGGCGCCGACTCATCAGATGGTGAATACCTCGGTGGCGAGTCAAGATGGTCTGATTATTTATGGGCAAGATGCAGCCCTCGACGTATTAACCCGGCATCTAGAAAAGCAAATGCCTCATCTCAGATTCCTACGTTCCTATAATGGCAGTATGGATGGCTTAATTGCCTTATACCGTGGTACAGCTAATTTGATTACTGCTCACCTGTGGGACGGAGACACTGGGGACTACAACACACCCTATGTTCGTCGCCTACTACCAGGTCAAAGGGCACTTATTATTAATTTAGTGTATCGCCAAGAAGGTTTTTATGTAGCCACTGGCAACCCTAAGAATATAAAAGACTGGCCCGATTTAATTAAGCCCGATATTCGTTTTATTAATAGAGAGCCTGGCTCAGGAGCTCGAGTGTTATTAGATGAAAAACTTCGACAACTCAACATTGATCCGCGAACCATTCTAAACTATAGCCAGGAAGAAACCAGTCATTTGGCCATTGCTAGTTCTGTGGCGCGGGGAGAAGCGGATGTGGGGGTTGGTATTGAAAAAGCAGCCATGCAAGTACAAAATGTAGAATTTATTCCCCTACAAAAAGAGCGTTATGATTTAGTCCTCTTACGCCATGATATGGATAAGCCCCACTTTCAAACCTTGTTATCCATCTTACGTTCTCCGGCTTTTCGTAAGGAAATCAATAGTATGGGTGGCTATGATGTATCACGAATGGGTGATATCATGGCGGAAGTCTAATATGATCATCACCTCCAAAACAGTAAAGTACCGGCTTGATGCGTAATAAACGCTCTAGCCGGTACTTCATTGTACACTAACTATCTGAATTATCATAAACACTACTTAAATGAACTTGATTTGAATTATACAGCTATATCTTGTTTAATTCAATGCTTTTATGTTGTCAATTTTAAAAAATTTTATATTGACTCTCCTTTGATTTTGTAGTATTTTTATTATAATACAAGTATCGCGTTTTCTAAAAAAATTTCAGTGTATCTTTTTGTAGTATTATAAAAGCATGATACAAGGACGTATCAACTAATTTAGTTCTATTGAGCTATGTTAGTTGATTTTTTTTCGAAAGTGGTACGAAAAAAATTAAACATAAAGGGGCAATAACATGAAAATTCGTTTAGTGGCTTTTCTAATGGTAGCCATGTTAATGGCATCACTTCTCACCGGTTGTAGCAGTGAAAAACAAGCTACACCAGCTGTGCCACCAGCAAAAATTGAAATGAATATCTCCGCAGCGGTCAGTCTCAAGGATGCCCTTGAAGAAATTCAAAAAAATTATGAAGCTAAAAATCCCAATATAAAACTTATTTATAACCTGGGGGCTTCAGGTGCTCTGGAAAAACAAATTGAACAAGGTGCACCTGCTGATATTTTCATGTCGGCTGCGCCAAAACAAATGAATGATTTGGAAGCAAAAGATCTTGTCAATAAACCCACCCGTAAGAACTTAGTTGAAAACAAACTGGTTATTATTGTACCCAAAGCATCTAATCTTGATATTACAAAATATGAAGATTTAACAAAAGATGAAGTACAAAAACTAAGTCTTGGTGAAACCGCCTCAGTACCAGCCGGCCAATATGCCCAAGAAGTTCTAAAAAAATTAGGGATTTGGGATAAAATAAAAGATAAAGCCGTTCTCGCCAAAGATGTCCGTACAGTTTTAACCTATGTGGAAACAGGTAATGTAGAAGCTGGTATTGTATACAAAACCGATGCCATCTCTAGTGATAAAGTGAAAATTGTTGCTACCGCACCCGAAGGTTCCCACCAACCCATTGTCTATCCCGTCGCCGTTTTATCCACTACCAAACAACAAAAAGCCGCAGAAGATTTTCTTACTTATCTCAGTACTCCTGAGTGTAAGGCCATCTTTGAAAAATACGGTTTTACTATGAGTAAATAATATTCTATAAATATAATCAGATGGTGTAGGTGAAACTTATGGTTGAATGGCAACCCGTGATTCTCTCAATGAAGGTTGCGTCTATTTCAGTAATATTTGTATTTTTTCTTGGAATACTCGCGGCTTATGTGATGAGAATGGTCCATATTCCAGGTAAAGCAGCTCTAGAATCCCTTTTTACCCTGCCATTAGTTTTGCCACCTGTCGTCATCGGCTTTTTACTGTTAATTTTAATCGGTAAACAAGGGCCCATCGGCATCTTACTACAGAAATATTTTGATATGCAAATTATTTTCACTCAATCGGCTGCTGTTCTCGCGGGTACTGTTGTATCCTTTCCCCTCATGTACCAAAGTACCAAAGCAGCTTTCGAAAGCATTGATAAAACATTCGAAGATGCCGCCCGCACCCTGGGTGCTAGTGAATGGCGGGTCTTTTGGACCGTTACCATACCCCTATCCTGGCCAGGCCTAGTATCTGGGTTGGTATTATCCTTTGCTCGAACCTTAGGAGAATTTGGCGCGACGATTATGATTGCTGGCAATATTCCTGGCAAAACACAGACCATCCCCTTAGCCATTTATTTTGCCACGGAATCCAATGACTTAGTAACGGCAGGTATGTATGTAATCATTATCAGTGTTATCACCTTTTCCATTATTTTCGGACTCAACCATTGGAAAGGGACAAAAAAACCGGTTTAAACTACAACAAGAAAGGAGTAGTATAATGTTAACCGTCGATATTAAAAAAAAATTATCTGACTTCACCCTCAATATCTCATTTACTGCTCCGAACAAAACCCTTGTATTATTTGGTCCCTCTGGTTGTGGTAAAACAACAATATTACGTTGCATTGCTGGGTTACTAAAACCAGATGAAGGTCGTATTATTTCTAACGACACCACTTTCTACTCGTCCCAGGCTGCTACTTTTGTACCGCCTAGAACGAGGAATGTCAGCTATATGTTTCAGGACTTCGCACTGTTTCCCCATATGAATGTCAATCATAATATCTGGTATGGGGTTAAAGTACATAACCAAGAAACAAATGACTTATACGCAAAGCTCCTGACCCTATTAAAAATTGAGCACTTACCCCATCGCACAATCAGCCAATTGTCGGGTGGGGAAAAACAGCGAGTAGCCATGGCCCGCGCCTTAATGGCTCAACCCCAGATCCTGTTATTAGACGAACCATTATCAGCCCTCGACGCTCAAAGTCGCTATGAATTACAAGATGAGTTAAAAAAGCTACAAGCCATTTGGAACATTCCATTTATACTGGTAACCCATTCACCCGAAGAAGCCCAAGCCTTAGGGGATGAAGTATTATTTCTCCATCAAGGACAGCAAGTCTCTGAGCCACCACCATCGTGGCATATGAAGGCCAATGGCACGACGAATAGAAATTCTTTTCAGTACTTTTATTAAGAAAAGAATTGGCTCCGACCAAGTCCTCAGACGCAGGTAGAAACCTTAGTCGTTCTTACTTGGAATCAAGAAAGTGATATACTTTCTGATTCCGTAAGAAAGCACATACAACAAAAGGGAAGACGATTTTAAAATCACCTTCCCTTTTGTTGTATGTAAAATTATTATTTCAAGATCATAACTTCTGTGGATTTAATTAATGCAGTAACTTCATCACCCACTTTTAATCCTAGATCGTCAATGGAATCCACAGTAATGGTAGCGACAATTTCTTCGCCTTGATAGTCGACTACAACTTTGGCCATTACACTACCTTTAACAATTTCTTTGACAATACCTTGTAATTTATTTCTACCGCTAATTTTCATAGTAATATCCCCCTTTTCGATATAAATTTTCCAAAATATCCAAACTCTTTTGGAATAAATTCTATCATTATTCTACATTTTTTTCAATAAAAAATAACATTATTATTTTAAAATCATAACTTCTGTAGACTTAATCAATGCAGTGACTTCATCCCCGACTTTTAGTCCCAAATCATCAACTGAATCAACCGTAATGGCAGCAACAATTTCCACACCCTTATACTCAACGACAACTTTGGCCATTACAGAACCTTTAACAATTTCTTTGACAATACCTTGCAATTTGTTTCTACCGCTAATTTTCATGGTAACATCTCCTCTTTGATATTAATTTGTAAATAATAATTAATTTCATTTAAGTGATTTTATCATTATTTTACATATTATACAACATATTTTTCCCATTAGGTTAATTCCTTATACATGAAACAAAAGCGCTTGGGGAGAAAATCCTCAAAGCGCTTTTATTTCATGTAATTGTCCCATCAATTTATGGCATTTTCCCGTGGAACAGTTGGTCATCTTCCACGGCGTTTTCTTTAGCCGTCATTTCCTGAGGTCTTATCCGATAAACGGCAACCCCTTTTCCATCCATACCCGAACGATACTTATCAATTAGAGTATTGGTTAAAGGGTGATCATAATACTTAGGCATAAATTTATCAAGGACTTGCTGCAAAACTACAGTAGCTTCTTCTAAATCAGTCACTTTTTCTGCTTTACCGAAAATCATAACACTCATGTATGACGTATCGGCGTGGCACGGTACGGCATCCGTCACGGTACCATGTTCCTTATAAACGGTGAAACAAGCAGGGGGACTTTCGGCAAGAATGGCTACTTTTTTACCAGAACCCATGCCATGAAAGTAAATTGCCCCCTCATGCCATACATAGTTCACCGGCACAGCATAAGGGATACCATCACTTACCAAACCAAGCACGCCCGTTCTTTCCCCCAGCAAAAAAGTCTGGATTTTCTTTTCATCTGTGCAATTTCGCTTGGTATAACTAACCTGATTCATTAAAGCTCACCCTTTCGATACATTTGTTCTAGCTGCGTTAAAAACAGATTCATCCATTTATTATTTTGCTCTATATATTCAGGGTGGACAAGGAGCTCTTCTGGCGTTTGCACGTAAACGTCAGAGATCATTTCATCCCGGCAATGATCCACAAGGCCCTGAATGATGGCTGGCGTATTTTCCATATGATACTGAAAACCAAAGACTCTATTTTTATAAATGAAAGCCTGATGCTCACAAGCATCACTTTCGGCGATACAGATGGCGTCTTCTGGCAGAACACTAAAGGTGTCCCCATGCCACTGGAATACAATAGGCTGGGCAGGTAAAAATTTAAATAGTGGTAATGACCGAGCTTCCTCATGCAAGCGAATAGGAAACCAGCCTATTTCCTTATAAGGATTTTTAGTCACCTGCCCACCGATGACATCAGCAATTAATTGACCACCCAGACATAAGCCGATCAGTACTTTACCTGCGGCAATGGCCTCCTGAATGAACAATTTTTCCGTGGCCAGCCACGGATACTTTTCTTCTTCATAAATATTCATCGGCCCACCCATGATCACCAGCCAATCAAAATCCTGCTGTTTCGGGAGAGATTCTTTATTGTATAATTGGGTATTTGTGATAACATGACCATTTTCTTTAGCCCATAGTAAGATGCTACCTGGATTTTCGAAGGGAACATGCTGCAAATAATGAAGTCTCATGGTTTTTTTATCCTTCCATAACTCATTTTACTCTATATCATAACATACTTGGTTTGATTCATTAACCACAATCACCACAATTTGCATTCATATAACTGAGTTTCGACTTTTGCACGAGAGGCACAGCATAGGAAGAAGGTTTTGTTTTCATATTTTGCAACAAAGTTATATATTCTGGAGGTAACCCTTGCTGGTTTGCTCCTTCCACAATAAAATTTAAATATTCAGCGCTGGGGAGCATAGCTTCTTGCAAAATATTTTTTTTATAAATCCTAGCATCGAAGGTTCCCTGTCCTTCAACAATTACATCCACAGGATAATGAAAATAAGGTCCCGTACCATCAAAACGGACATCTTGATATACATCCAGTTGCTCACAATCAAAAAACTTCAATTCGTATAATACACCCCATACTTCCGATTCCGAGTCAGTAACTACCGTTTCTTGACCACCATCCCAAATGCCAGAATATCCGTGAAATCCTAGCTTATATCCTGGTAGACGAGCAATGCCTATCACTTTGGGACTTAAACACCGTTTTTTCATTTGCGCCAAATTCATATTAGAACCATAAGAAAAATAATAGTGACGAGCAATTTTCTTCATTAATTTTCCCCTCTTTTTTACTACATCGTTGCTCTACAGATTGATCCCACCACTGGGCGATAAGGAAATAGAGGTCTACTACTGGCTTTGGCAACTAAATCAGCTAATGAACCTAAATGATGAGCTTTAACTCCACAATGATAGCCATAAATTTTTTCTAAGGAGGCCACAACCTCTTCTAAGGATGCATTGCCAGCTCTTTCACCAATTCCTCCTAAGGTAACACTTGCAAACTGAGCACCAGCTTGAAAAGCAGCTAAGGTATTGGCCGTTGCCAGGCCAAAATCGTTATGTCCATGAAATTCAATGGGCAAGGAACAGCGCCCCACTAAGCTTTGTAAACGTTCGAAGGTCATAAACGGATCGAGACAACCTACCGTATCAGCAAAACGAATCCTTTTGGCCCCATACTGGGCCGCAACATCAGCATACTGGAGAAAAAACTCAGGATCAGCGCGGGAAGTATCTTCCGCACCTACTATAATCGTGGCGCCATAACTTTGAACAAACTGCAACACGGTTGCCAGTTGCTTAAGGACCCATTCTCGGTCTTTTTTCAGCTTATGAGAAATATGCAAATCTGATATGGGTAAGGAAATATGAATGCAAGAAAAGCCACACGCCAGGGATGCACGAACGTCCTCTAGTTCGGCTCGATTCCAAGCAATCAAGGTAGATCCTATTGGTAAGGCTAAGAGGCAGCGCAAGGTTTCCTGTTCTTCGGTGCCCATCGCTGGTGTCCCGGCCTCGATCCATGCAACGCCAGCCCGATCAAGAGCAAGGGCCATCTTTACTTTTTCTTCTACCGAAAAAACGACGCCTGCCGACTGCTCGCCATCACGAAAGGTCGTATCAACAAGTTGAAACTCACTCTTACAATCCACGCTAAATCTCCTCCTTCCCGATTTTGGGCTGACTAACCAAAGGAACTTACATTAATTCCATTTCTCGTCCAATAGAGTTGCTGCAATTGCAAATCGGATAATGGGCCTTTTTGTCGGGATGCAATTTTCCTAACTTTTTCTAACATTTCCATGGCTTCTGCCTGATCTAATTCTAAATGCCATTGGGCAAACTTTATCTTGAGGGAGGCCGTTCCAGAATGTTTACCAACAACCAATTGCCTTATTTGCCCTACTTTTTCTGGCTGAATGACTTCATAGAGCAAAGGATTTTTGGTAATACCATCAACATGTATCCCTGACTCATGGGCAAATACATCACGACCAATCAGTGCTTTGTCAACCGGCAAGCTAATTCCCATATGAGATAATATATTTGTGCAATCCACCATCAAAGACTTTCCTGATGGTACTTGGTCTTGCTTCCACAAATGTTTCACCGCCATCAAAACCTCTTCCATAGGAGCATAATTGAGTAGCCCTACCCCGCCGACTGCCGTTGCTACATAGGAAACCCCTGATCGTAAGGCCCCTAAGCTATTGGCGGTCGCCAGTCCATACCCATTATGTCCATGAAATTCCACAGGGCAAGGTATGGTCTGCACCATTATCTCCATATCGTGGCAAACACGAAAGGGTTCCATTTGGCTCCCCTGATCGTGATAAATAAATCGTTTTACATGATAACGATTTATTAGTGGCCAATAACAAGTCAATTCAGCAACCGAAAAGTCCTCAGCATTTTCAATGAATAGATAAATTTCTTCGGCAAATTCCCGGGTTTGGGCTAAAACATCAACCAGGTGGTCTAATGATGGATAGTGAGATTGATGGGACCAGGTAATGACCACGCGTGAGAAGCCCATTTCCCGAACCTTAGCCACCTCTTCAAAGGAAGAGTGAATTTTACAGCGTAGTAAAGGTAGTAACGAGGTTTGCGCGATACTCTCGCCATAGCCTTGTAAAAAGCTAAGAGACACATCAACGGTGTCGATTGAATATTTCTTAAAAAAAGATGTCATTATGTTAATCGTTGCTAGTGGCACACCTAAGCGCAATGCTTCGTTGACGGTCTGATCAGCTACCTTGAGCCTCTGTTTCATTTCTGTCACTCTCCCTTCAAACTTACTCCCATATGATTTTTCTTTGAACCAACATCAATCCTTATTTAGTGAGTGTTGAAGCCGTCAACTCTACCACATTATCACGAAATTCTTGGGAACGATCTTCACCTAGTAGTCCGATGGCATCAGCCCGACATTGCTTACAGTGACGCATCTGAGTGATGTCCAGTTCACACAAATTTCTCAGTTCATTAATATCTTCCATCTTGGTTTGGGGGAACTTTTCAAAAACGCTGCCTGGGGCTGGAATGAGGGGCATAATATTGGTAATAAAAACGCCCAATTCTTTCATTTTCTTCACAACTTCAGGGATATGTTGATCATTAATGCCTTTGAGCATAACAATATTAATTTTCACAATGATACCTTGACTGGTCAAAAGATCTATGCCTGTCAATTGATTTTTTATGAGAATTTTTACGCCTTCTTCGCCTTCATAATGCTGTCCCTTAAAATTAATATGTTTATAAATTTTCGCCCCAATGGCGCTATCTAAACAATTCACAGTTACAGTCACATGACTGACGCCTAACTCCACAATTTCCTGAGCATACTGTGGTAGTAATAAACCATTGGTTGAGAGGCAAAAAACCATCTCTGGGTTTGCTTCGCGAATAAGCCTAATGGTCTCCCGGGTATTTTCCCAATCAGCTAAGGCATCCCCAGGTCCAGCAATTCCCACGACACTAAGTTGGCCTATCTTTTCACTAACCCGATCAAATTTTTTCTTGGCTGCTGGTGGCGTAAGTATTTCACTGGTTACACCTGGACGACTCTCATTGACACAGTCAAATTTACGATTACAATAATTACAACTAATATTACAATAGGGTGCAACCGGTAGATGCATCCGCGCATATTTTTGATGGGCGTCAAAAGAGTAACAAGGATGCTTTTGGGTTTTTTCCAATAAAGTCGTAGTCGTCTGTTTTTTTATGTTTGACGTTGAACCCGGGCAATCCATGTTTTTCACCTCAACCTTCTTCTTCAATCGTCACTATACCATACCAATCATGATTGATATTGATTCTGCCAGCACCTGACCGTAATCAAGAACTGGCAGAATCCAATGAATTTCTAGTTACCTCTTACCATACATTCAGTATCCATTCCTTGTTCTTCTTGTACTCCATATCAGTAAAGATGGTATTGGCGATTTGTTCAACTAGCCATATGGCTCCAGCGTAGCCGACAACTGGATGACGGAACAGCCCAGCACGATCGTAGGTAGGGAAACCCACCCGTACCATGGGGATATTATTATCAATGGAAATAAATCGGCCTTTGGAATGACCCATAATAAGATCCAGTTCTAAACCATGATTCTTGATCCGATCCTCTAATTCCCACAAATCAGAATTGCAAATAATCTCCATCTCGAAATCAGTTTTTTCCTGGAACGCCTTGATCCGTGGATCTTCTACGTAGGATTTATTGTCATCACCAAGGAGTAACAGTACAGGTTTCATTTCTAAATCGATACAAAATTCTGCCAGACCGATCACTAAATCAGGATGTCCATAGATAGCAACTTTCTTATCGGCAAGAAACATGTGGGTAACATCAGTAAGTGCATCAATGGCAATGCCCCGTTCCCGAGCGAGGGACTTAGGTATTGGCTTGCCTGTCATTTTTTTCAGGTTCTGCAAAAAGGTATCAGTATTTCGAATACCGATAGGACTTGGTCCGATAATGGCTGGAACGCCAAATTCCCTTTCAAGATAATTGGCAGCTTTTCCACCTTCGTATTTATTTAGGGCAATGGTTCCTATGGCGTTAGCTGTACCGATCAAATCAGCAGCTGTCGTGCTACCATGAGAGACCTCAGTTGAATCGGACGGCATGAGAGGAGAATCAAAGCTTTCAATTTCAAACAGAACGGTGGCATCAATCTGCATTTCTGCTAGCAGATGTTTGAGGGCTGTTACATCACCTGGATTGGCCCAACCAGTAATTAAGTTAATTTTCCCGTTTGGCTTATCTTTTTTCGCCATCGTCTGTACAAAAGCCTCAAGAGCCACATCGTAACCAGTCACTTGACTGCCCTTAAAGCTAGGACAATGAATTGAAATCAGATGCACTTCACGACCAGCATATTTTTCTTGCAACAAACCTTCATTAAGTTTCCGAACAACACCATCCACATCATCACCAATAACTTCTGTCGAGCATGTTGTAATAATGGGTATTACTTTCACATGGGGATACCGCATCAAAACTACATCTACGGCTTCTTCAACGCGATGGACAGCACCGAACACCGCAGCATCCTCATGTAAGGATGAAGATGCGATATCAAAATTTTCCTTCAAATGCTGTGCAATAAGTAGTCGGACGAACATAACGCAACCTTGTCCTCCATGAACTATGGCGATACAATCTTCGATTCCTATGCTAGCGTACTGCGCCCCTGCAGGTTGGCATGTAAATATCGGGTTAATAATGCCGGCACGTTCTTTTTCTTTTATCTCACAAGACATAGCATGACTCCCTTTACTCTTTATTTTCCTTAAACGTCAACCGTGACGGCACAGTTTTCAGCTCTAATACTTAGGGTCAACCAATTCTTCATTCAGAGACCCTGTAATGGTCAAGTAGTCCAAACGATCTTTAAGCGCCTGCATGAGTTCTTTAATTTCCGGTTTATCCATGGTAGAAAGCCACGGATAACCAGCTTTAAATTCCTTAGCTAATACTACAGCATCTACCCAATAACATTTGTCGGCTGGAGTTAGCAGTTCTACAGGTTCATCACACAAAATCTGTTTAGTTTTTGTCAGGACGCCCTCATTTTGCTTTTCTCTATCCCATGCCCGAGAGTGAAACTGCCACAGGCACCATTTCATAATATAATCTACAAGTTCTTCGACTCTGTCTTTCATTATAACTTCCATCATGTTTCCCTCCCTTATACCACGTCGACAAGCTGACCTGGTGCATTTGGATAGGTCTTGCCACGCAATTTTGTAACACAATCATAATCACCAGTGTAGGGTCTTTCCTCAATTGGCGTTGTGGGATCCTTAACTAGATTTACATCAGAAATCATCTGGCGTGTGGAAAAGCCTACATCCGTAGCAATCTCATCTTTACTGATATCCAGTCCAGATAGCTGATGAATGGGTGAATAAACGGCGTTGTAAATATCCCGGGCAAATCTGACCCAGCCTTCAAAGCCCTTATAAGGACCATTGTGATAGGCATGAGCGTTAAGGTACTGAACCCGAAGTTTTTTAGCAACTTCACCTGGACGAACGCCAGTAAAGATGACATCGGGTTTTAGTGTCTTCATGGCTTCAATTCCCTCTAATTCATTCGGATCATCGATGGCGAGAGCGCCTTCTTGACAACGGGCAATACCTTTCTCCATGTCACCTTGATGACCAAATTTAGTATACACGGAAACAACGTCCAGTCCCATTTCTTCATGAATGACATTGGCCCAATGCCATAGTTTGGAACCACCTGGCCAGAGACATACTTTTTTGCCTTGTAGACGTTTGGCGTACCAGTCAAGTTCTGGTTTCCAGCGGGCAGTTTCTTCATCAATGATGGCTTGTGCTTCCTTTTCCAGTCCGAAGAACATAGCAACCTTCATAAGAGACTCGGCCAAAGGTTTGAAACCAAACCCTTCAATATCAAGACGGGGGATATCATATCTTACTTTTAGTTCGTTGCAGATATACTCTGCTGAGCGAGCACATTCCAGTACGTTAAGGTGTGCCAGGTGCATGCCGCGCAGATCATCATAGGATCCGTTACCAGTAAAGGTGGAAAGAACTTGAATACCCATTCTTTTGAAATAATCCACCATGACTTCCGAATCTCCCTGAATATTATAGTCACCAACATAATTGATAACGTATTTACTCGTAATTTTGGGTTCAAAGGTTCCCACCTTCTGATCAAGCCACGCTAAATTGATTTTATGATGTCCACCCGACTGACTAGGGCCAGCAAAGCCAGGAGAATTGCAGCAGAAGATATCAACATCGGGCATTTCATCCATTACTTCTTGGGCAACGGCATTGATATCGTCCCCAATCAACGCTGTAGCACAGGTCGAATAAAGACTCATCCGTTTGATATTAGGAAAGGCCTTAAACGCCTCAATAATATTCTGCTTGAGCATTTTTTCAGCTCCGAACACAATATTTTTTTCTTTTACATCTGTAGCATAGGTATATTTAAGCTGGAAGTTATCATTATCGCTAATATAACGTTTGGTTTGCCAAGTATCATAAGTGCATCCTACGGGTCCATGACTCATGTGGATAACGTCTTTCATAGGGGCGCCGATAACATGTTTCGCGCCGCAGTAGGCGCAGCCCCGTTCTGAAATAGTACCTGGAATTGTATTTTTATAGCCAAGAGGAAGGCATGATGTCAAATCTTCACCTGGACCTTTGATAACGGCATGTTTTTCCCGTTCAGGAATACATTCACTACATTTAAATTTGTGATATGGCATAATTTGCTCCCCCTTTATTTAATAGGATATTGACTGGCTTATAATAGGTGATGTTAGCTTATAACCTTAGTGAACTGCTTCCACAGTCCCTATCTACGTGACAGACGACGGATAGACCACGTTGTCTAACTGAGTATCCATCTAGTCCAAGTACTGGAATTGCAGTGATGCTGAAGAAGCAGTCATACCTTAGGCTCACCATCATCACACTAGATGGCAGCTTCGCCAGTTTCCTTAGTTCGAACGCGAACGGCATCAAGGACCGGCAAGACAAATATTTTCCCGTCACCAACCTTATATTCTGTTTGATTGGCCTCAATGATGGCTGCAACAATCTTTGGTACATCATCGTCATGAGCAAAAACGTTAAATAACCGACGGGGGAATAAACGGGTACCATTTAAAAATTCAGTGATCATTTTTTTCGTATTATAATCATTTTTTTGCGCTAAGGCCAATAAGGCTTTTTTACGTTCAGCAATGATAGACCTGTCAACGACTAATTTTCCCCGTCCTCGCACCTTGGATGCTGTAAAACCAGCAGCGCCAACCTTTACTAGTGCTTTTTTAGTAGCGCTGACCTTATTCATCCTGACTACGGCGATAATTTCCTTCATAATGCCATCCCCTTTACAGTCCAGCTATACTGCTGGAAATGGTATAGACTTCATCAACAGGACTGATAAATATTTTCCCGTCACCAAAAGCTCCATTTTCACCAGTTTTCGCATACTGGAGAATGACATCAAGAACATCATCTTTGTCGTCATCATTAATGACCATCATCAAAAGGCTTTTCGGAATTTCATCATAGATAATGCCATCAAAAGTAATACCTTTTTGTTTCCCCCGACCTACTACATCAACTATAGTCGCAGCATTAAACCCAGCACTGGACAGTTCATAAAGAACCTCTTCTTGTTTATCAGGTCTAATAATTGCTCTCACCATGATCATAATTGAATCGCCCCTTATTTTTTATTTAACTGATTAATCAACCATGCCATATTTAATAACCATTTCTTCTAATTGATCCATGGTAAGAGGTTTAGGAATAACAAAACTTTTATTTTCGATAATTTTACGGGCTAATTCTCCATACTCGTGAGCTTGATTGGAAGAAGCATCAAATTCCACAACTGTTTTTTTGTTAAATTCGGCTTTTTGCACAATATTATCCCGAGGTATCACGTGGATTAACTGTGTACCAATTGACTTGGCAAATTCTTCCATAAATTCCACTTCCCGATCAACGTTACGACTATTGCAAATAATTCCGCCCAGACGAACACCACTTTGTTTTGCATATTTTAGAAGGCCTTTAGAAATATTATTGGCCGCATAAACTGCCATCATCTCGCCAGAAGCAACGATATAAACTTCCTGGGCTTTACCTTCACGGATCGGCATGGCAAAACCACCGCAAACAACGTCACCAAGAACATCAAAAAATACAAAATCTAAATCCGTTGAATAGGCTCCGTTTTTCTCCATAAGATCAATAGCGGTGATGACACCACGACCAGCACATCCTACACCTGGCTCAGGACCACCTGACTCTACGCAACGAATTCCGCCGTACCCTGTTTTTACAACGCGATCGACAGTAATCTTGTCTTCCCCTTCATCACGCAGAACATCCATTAATGTTTGTTGATTCATCCCACCAAGGATCAGACGAGTTGAATCCGCCTTTGGATCACAGCCATGGATGAAGATTTTTTTATCATAATAATATACCATGGCGCCTGCTGTATTTTGTTGGGTCGTCGATTTCCCAATTCCACCTTTACCATAGATAGCTATTTTTCTTGTTGCCATTATCAAAAACCACCTTCAATTTATTTTTCAGTCCTATTTATTGGTCGCTGTTTTTCACGATCTGACTTTAATTAGTCAGTATATTCCGCATTTTTTTTTTTGCATTTTATTGAAAAAAGAGAACCAACGTGTTATAATACATACTAGGTAGACTGAATAGACCTAGTGTCACTGGGATTAAAGGTTTTGCCTCGCTTCATGAGTACCACGAATACTTATGAAGCATCTTATTCTCTGAACCTATACAACCACCCCCCTTCATATGGTATTATTAAAAATGAGTAAACGAAATAGACCTAGCGTCACTGGATTGAAAATTTATATGATCTTATGAGTACCACGAATACTCATAAGATCTTTTTATGTTGCTTCATGAGTACCACGAATACTGATGAAGCATTTTATTATGATGCTCTATGATCTTAATTACATTCGGCTTCCAAATCCATCCTATCCTTAGAGTCTGAATCATCTGTATACCCTAACAAATTACGTCGTTGATGAAAAGGACAATTTGCATTATATTTGATCACCCACCGGTCAAAAGCCGGTTGAATCAAAGGTAAGGATACATCAAAGGCCTCTGCATCATTGAAAAATGGTTCTAACCAATCTCGTTGAAAACGTTGTATAATGCCGAATTCATGTTTAGGCTCTAACAACTTAATATCCATAGCCAACGCTTTCTCTCTAATATTGGAGGCCTGGGCTTCAACACCATCACGTCTCGAATTGATGGAATGAACAAGAGTATTGATCTTATAACCTCGGCTGCGGTAAAAAGGTATGACTTTTTCCTGCAACAACTTTAAGCCGATTGCCCCTGAACGCCGGCGACTGACTTTTCCAAAAGCATGACCATTATATAAATCAAAAACTAAGTGAAGGTAGAACATTTTATTGAGCCGCCTAAAAAAAATACATTCATAAATAAGTGACTCACCCGGCATGGCTACGGGAAAATCCCTATCACGAAAGGCTGGATTCAATCGCTCGATAAACTGCAACTGTTTTCTGCCAAGTTTTATTTCATTATTAAAATAGAGTGCCATTAATTCCAAACAAACATCTTCCTTATTTTCAAGACCACACTCACTACGTAGATGCCGCAACTCTTCCATCGTCATTGACAGACCACGTTTATTAAAAAAATCTAATATCCGAAAATTATTCCAGAACGGATACTCCAAACAGATGGTCATGAATAAATCGCTAAGTTTTTCATTAGAACATTGGTTACTCCCTACAGAAGAGATAGCTTCAGAAACAATACTTTCAGCTTTCTTATCATCCCGGTATAAATGCCGAGTAAATCCAATGGCCCCATCTGTCAATAGTTCATCGGCTTCAACATCCCCCAGTATCACTACCTGCAATCCTGTCAAAAGTGGTTTCTTCTCCTCTGATAAAACAAATGTATTATTATCTGACACTATACTAACCCCCCCTCGTAAAAAGTAAGGGCCGACCGGAACGCACACGCGTATCCGGTCGGCACATCATTGTACTCCAACCAAATATAAATATCAACAACTTAACTAAACTAAAACTAACTCAACTGAACTTAATCAGATTATACATCATGATCATATCCATTGCAACACATTTATATTAGTTTTAATTAATTTGTAAAAAAAGTCACTTTTCTGTTTATTTAAAGAGTAGCCCTAACTCCTGTATTCCCTTAGAATACAGGAGTTAGGGCTACTCTTTGCTACTTATCCTAAATGCTTTTTTGCTGACAGCATCATTCCAGTGCCAACTTGCAATGCCAGAAAGCGCTCCCTCACTTAAATCACCCAATCCAAAATAAACTCCTGTTTTAAGTCCTCAGGTGAATGACCTTTAAACAGCAATTCTGGATTCCTCACACTCACTTTAGTACCATCAGGGACAGATTTTGTGATAAATGCATTACTACCAATGATAACGCCTTTGCCGATTACAGTTTCGCCCCCTAATATGGAAGCACCTGAATAGATGGTAACTTCATCTTCAATGGTGGGATGACGTTTAACGCCACGCAGGCTTTGCCCTCCCCGCGTGGATAAAGCTCCCAAAGTAACTCCTTGATATATTTTAACATTTTTCCCAATAATACTAGTTTCTCCAATCACCACGCCCGTTCCATGATCAATGAAAAAGTAGCTAGCAATGGTAGCACCCGAATGAATATCAATTCCCGTCCTACTGTGAGCATATTCTGCCATAATTCTCGGTATGAGGGGAACGGATAACAAATACAATTCATGAGCTAAGCGATAAACACTGACGGCCAAAAGACCTGGATAGGAAAATATAATTTCATCTTTATCACCGGCCGCCGGGTCACCATCAAAAGCCGCCTGTACATCTGTAGTCAGCGTATCAATAATTTCAGGTATTTTACTTAAAAATTGATAAATAATTTCATCGGCTTTTTTGTCTACATCCATTGTCAAATCATTTTTGCTAATGGCTTCATGTTTTAAGGCATGACATAGTTGCTCATGGAGTTTTTCATGAATTTTAATGAGTAAATCACCAACATGGTAACCAATGGTGGCAATGCTCAGATTCTGCTTGCCGAAATATCCTGGAAAGATGACTTCTCTTAGCATATGAATAATTTCAATGATACTATCCCGATTGGGAAGGGAGGGAGAATCTAAGGGGAAAGTATGCTCCTGGTAGCTCTCAACGATGGTCGATACAATACTACTAATTTGTTCTTGAAAATTCTTGCTCACCATTTCACCCCATTCATTTTTAAATAAAATTGCAGACATGGACAACCATTTATAGCCATCCTTGCCTGCAAATCATTCCTGTACTTAACTTAGTTTACGGCCTTTTGTGAACTTCAATAGTACTGAAACCAATACATCTATTTCTGCAAAAGTATTATAAAAGGCCAATGAAGGCCTTACAGCCGATTCCAAGCCGAATCTTCTTAAAATTGGTTGGGCGCAGTGATGTCCTGCACGAACAGCAATTCCTTCATCACTGAGTGTTTTGCCAATTTCTTCTGTCGTGAAACCATCAATGACAAAGGATAATACACTAGCTTTTTCTCTAGCCGTACCAATCAGCCGTAGTCCTGGTATTTGGCTCAGTTGCTTCATACCATACTCAACTAGACTATGCTCATAGGCATTGATATTTTCCATACCGATCCCATTGACATAATCAATAGCGGCTCCTAGTCCAACAGCATCTGCAATGTTGCCTGTCCCCGCCTCAAACCGATTAGGAGGGGCTTGGTAAATCGTTTTTTCAAACGTAACATCCACGATCATATTGCCACCGCCCTGATAGGGTTTCATGGCATTTAGGACGTCAGATTTTCCATATAAGGCCCCAATACCCGTGGGAGCAAAAATTTTATGTCCTGAAAAAACATAAAAGTCGCAGTCTAAGGCTTGAACATCTACTTTTAAGTGAGAAACAGCCTGAGCACCATCGATTAAAACCCGCGCGCCATATCTATGGGCCATAGATACCATTTCGCCTATGGGTGTAATGGTACCCAGAGCATTGGAAACATGAGTAATTGCCACTATTTTTGTTTTAGGCCCAAGAATTTTTTCGTATTCATTTAAAAGGACCTGACCACTATCATCAACGGGAATCACACGCAGTTTCGCACCAGTTTCTGCGCAAATCATCTGCCAAGGAACAATGTTGGCATGATGTTCCAGCAAACTAACGATGACTTCGTCATCTTTTTGCAGATTGTATTTCCCCCAGCTCTGGGCCACCAAATTGATGGCTTCCGTTGTACCGCGGACAAACACAATTTCCTCTGAAGAAGAAGCGTTAAGAAAGCCACGTATTTTATCACGGGCATCTTCATAAGCATCGGTTGAACGGGCAGCTAAGGTATGGGCTCCTCTATGTATATTGGAGTTTTCATGTTCATAGAAATAGGTAAGGCGATCAATAACACTTTTAGGCTTTTGGGTTGTTGCTGCATTATCAAGCCAAACAAGATCTTTTCCATTGACTTTCTCCCCTAATATGGGGAAATCCTTGCGGATAGTAACTACATCAAAATGAACGGGTGATAATTTTGCTGCAGGAACGAGAAAGGGTTCAAAACTTATACGTTTAGAGTGATCACTAGTTATTTCGTGCAAGCCACCTCCTGGAACTTTTTCTAGTGTTTTATTATCAGGGATTTTCCCCTGCTGTTCAGGTGTAGACTGGTTGTTGGATACCTTTTCGGTTTCTGGGAAGAGGCATCTAGTATGGTCTAAAAAGGAAAACTGAGGAGAGGGATTGGGCACTGCTGGCGGATAAGATGTCTTTGTTTCCGTGATGGATGTGGGAATAACATCAGTTCCTTGCAATTCACTGTAATCATCACTTTTCAGAGCATCTGGGATTGACTTATAAAAATCTTCCCCGAAAAAACCATTTGTTTCTTGGATTGAGTTTGACACCTTTTCTTGTATAGGATACTGCTTAGTCGATACGCTTTGCGGGGAAAATTCGGGAAAATAGTCATTGATCATGACTTCTAATACAGGAATATCTAATAAATGATCTCTATGTAAATTCAAATAATCAACTTGATGTTTAGTATCATAGGGGGCGGATACTTTATTGGCACTATTAGTGATAGTCATAATAGTTTCCCACATCGACATCTTCCAGGACCGCAATAGCGTCATCCGTTAAGATGGCTGCAGCACAATATAAGGAAATAAGATAGGAGGCTATTCCGTTTTTGTCGATACTCATGAATCTTACGGATAAGCCTCTTGATTGTTCCCCTTGGAGACCAGCCCGGTACAGACCGATGACACCATGCTTTTTCTCACCACTGCGCACAAGAAGGATATTGGTTTTTCCAGCTTGGCTTTTTGGATTTTTTAGACCATCAACAAATAATTTATCGGTGGGAACGAGGGGAATACCTCGCCATGTTAATACTGGTGAACCAAATAAAGTTACTGTTGCCGGCGGGACTCCGCGCCTTGTGCATTCACGGCCGAAAGCTGCAATAGCTCTGGGATGTGCAAGAAAAAAGGAAGGTTCCTTCCAAACTTTTGAGATCAGTTCATCCATATCGTCGGGAGTAGGGGAACCTGAACGAGACTGGATTTTTTGGCAATCGGATACGTTTTTCAATAGTCCATAATCATCACTGTTGATGAGTTGACTTTCTTGCCGTTCTCTCATGCTTTCAATACTTAGACGAAGTTGTTCTTTAATTTGGTCGTAAGGGCTACTGTATAAGTCGGCTACTCGGGTACTGACGTTGATTACTGTAGAGATAGAGTTTAGAATATATTCCCGAGGTTTTGGCTCATAATCAACGAAACCTTCAGGTATGATGACACTGTCGGTTTGACTGCACAGGATATCTAGAGGAGTCTCACCTTCCTTCACTTTATTCAATCTAAATATTCCTGTTTCTAGTGGCTTCCAGTCTAGTAGTCTGGGCAACCAACGTGGGGTGATGGAATCGAATTGGGCTGCTGTTTTTGTTATATCGGCAAGCGGATAGGCTGCCGGTGCGCCCAGGGAGGGGCCTAGGTTATTTTGTTCTGCCATAAAAAGATACCTCCTTTATTGCCAAGTATATTTTTACCTTATTTTCTAAATTTTATACTATAGATTATATTAAAAAGCACCAATTTGTTAACAGACAAAATTAATCTAAAATAGAAATATATGGATTAAAAAAATCGATAAATTAATGTTGATAAAAGTCGAAAACAGTGCTAGTATATAGATGTATCACGTTTATTCGCTGATTGGAAAACCAAAGGCTAATAGATTGTTTAGCGAAGAAACAATCTATTAGCCTTTTTATATTGTCTATTAGCCAAGCAAGACATAGCTATTTGGTGAAAATTATCTTCATACAAATTTTGCAGATGATATAAAGGAGGGCATCTATTGTTGTGAATACAGAAAAAGATATTATTGGCTCAATCGGTAATACTCCTCTTTTCAAGTTTACAAAAATAATAGACGGACTGAATGGAGTGACTGTTTATGCCAAAGGAGAGCACTTAAATCCCAGTGGATCTGTGAAAGACCGGGCTGCTCGCGGCATAATTCTTGGGGGAATTAAATCAGGAAAATTAACCAAAGAAAAGATTATCCTTGATGCAACAAGTGGCAATACAGGAATATCTTACGCAATGATCGGGGCGGCTTTGGGTTATAAAGTGACACTGTGTCTACCCAAAAACGCTAGCCTGGAACGCAAAAGTATATTACGCGCTTATAATGCACAGATCATTGAAACTGATCCATTACAAAGTTCCGATGGAGCTCAACTGGCAGCTGAGAAATTAGCAGAGGAAGAACCTGAGATTTATTTTTATGCAGATCAATATAATAATGATGAAAACTGGAAAGCCCACTACAATACGACGGCTCTAGAAATATGGGAGCAAACAAATCATAAAATCACTCACTTCATTGCTGGTATGGGGACTTCAGGAACTTTTACAGGCACATCACGCCGGCTGAAGGAACTCAATCCTTCCATAAAAATTATCGCCATGCAGCCCGACTCACCTCTTCACGGACTGGAAGGCATGAAACATATGGCAACCACGATACTCCCGGGTATTTATGATCCATCAATTGCCGATGGTCAGATTGATGTAGATACGGAAGATGCACAAGACATGACCTTGCGTCTTGCTCGGGAAGAAGGTTTGTTTGTGGGAATGAGTTCTGGCGCTAATGTCTACGCCGCTTTACAGTTGGCTGCTACCCTGCCCGCGGGCTCCCTTGTGGTAACCATCTTATGCGACAGTGGTTTGCGCTATTTGAGCGATGAGTTATGGAGTAGGGGGCACTCATGATTAAACTGAAAAAGGTACACATTGATGAAATAAATACCCATGCAGAAAAAGAATATCCTTACGAATGTTGTGGCCTCTTACTGGGAAAATTTGAGGCCGATAGCAGTAAAACCGTGGAACATCTTTTGCCCATATCCAATGCCCGTGCTGGGGAAGATAAACACAATCGATTTCTGATTACTCCAGAAGAACTTATGCGTGGTGAGCTTTTCGCTCGTAAAAATAAAATGGATGTATTGGGCTTTTATCACTCCCATCCCGATCACCCCGCGGCCCCATCCCCATATGATTTAGAACATGCTTGGCCTTTGTATTCCTATATCATAACGTCGGTAGCCAAAGGTAAAGCAGAACATTTTACATCCTGGGAACTAAAAAATGATCGTTCCAAATTTAATGCTGAATCTATTAGCGAAGGAGATTAAAACATGCAAATAACAATATTGATTCCCACAGCACTGAGGCTTTTCACAGAGGGGTTATCAGAAGTAAATGTGGAAGGACAAACGGTAAAAGAAGCCTTACAAGCCTTAACAACACAATACGTTGATTTACAGAAACATCTTTTCAAGGACCAGGACACCTTGCGCAGTTTTGTGAATGTGTACGTCAATGAAGATGATATTCGCCAAAAAGATGGACTGGCAACGCGACTAGTCGATCATGATACTGTGATGCTAATTCCATCCATTGCTGGCGGATGCTTTATGGGGCAGGTATAAAATATGGATACGAATGAACTACCAGAACTCACTCAGGATGAAGTAACCCGCTATAGTCGCCATCTGATATTACCCGAAGTGGGTGTCGAAGGCCAGAAAAAATTAAAAAATAGTCGCGTATTGCTCATTGGTACCGGGGGGTTAGGCGCTCCCATTGCTATGTATTTGGCGGCCGCGGGCGTTGGTACTTTGGGAATTGTAGATTTTGATTTTGTCGATCATTCCAATTTGCAACGGCAGATTATTCATAGCACGCGTGATGTAGGTCGGCCCAAAATTGCTTCGGCCAAGGATCGGATCAAAAGCATTAACCCCAACGTGAATGTGATTACTTTTGAAACCAAATTGACCAGCCAGAACGCTCTCGAAATCATCAAAGACTTTGACGTAGTCGCTGATGGAACTGATAATTTTCAGACCCGTTATTTAGTGAATGATGCCTGCGTCTTTCTTGGCAAACCTAATGTCTATGGTTCGGTTTTTCGCTTTGAAGGGCAGGCTAGCGTTTTTGATGCCACACGTGGCGCTTGCTACCGTTGCTTGTACCCAGAACCACCACCTCCTGGACTAGTCCCTTCTTGCTCTGAAGGTGGGATACTGGGCGTATTACCGGGCATCGTAGGTTGTATTCAAGCCAATGAAGTGCTAAAACTCATCATCGGTGGTGGAGACCCCTTAATCAATCGCCTGCTTATTTTCGATTCCTGGAAAATGCGTTTTCGAGAATTAAAGCTGGCTAAAGACCCTAAGTGCCCTGTGTGTGGTGAGCATCCGACCATTACCAAGCTCATTGACTATGAAGAATTTTGCGGACTGAAGAAACCTTCGCCTCAAGAAGAAGCCATTGAAGAAATTACTGCCCTTGAATTAAAAAAACGCTTTGATGCTAAGGAAGATCTCCAGATTATTGATGTGCGTCAACCTCATGAACTGGCCATTGGCAAACTTCCCAATACCAAAGCCATCCCTTTTGGTCAGCTCGTAAGGCGGCAAACAGAATTAGATACTTCTCGTGATACCATTCTAGTATGTAAAGTAGGTTTATTAAGTACCACAGCCATTCGAGCTTTGCGTGAGTCTGGTTATACGGGACGTCTACTGAATTTGAAAGATGGCATTAATTCTTGGGCTAATGATGTAGATCATACCATGGCGAAATATTAACTTTTGATAGTATTATTCCACTGGAAAAATAACCTTAGCTATTATATAGTAGTGGTAAGGAATTTCCCAGTGGAATCATAGTATATGCCTACAAAATGAAGGAGGAATTTTTATGACAGAAGAAAATAACAAAGTTCTTGGTCTAAGTGCTGCAGCGGCTTATCAACTGGCCGATGTGACAAAAACCACAGCCCAATTTGAATCCCTTACACCGCGATGGATCACCAGGTTATTTGATTGGAAGGCATTAGAAACTGGGATTTTCAGACTCAATAAAGTAACAGAGGGCGCAAGTCCCTTAGATGTTCTTTGCAGTCAGAAGAGTAATCAAACTGAAATACCAGAAGTTTTTGTAAATTATGCGGCCAAGCCTCGTGAATACATATTAAACTCCATCTCTTCCATCATAAATGTTAATACCCGGGTATCGGATTTATATAGTAGCCCTTATGATCAAATCAGCGAACAGCTACGTTTGACCATTGAAAGTGTCAAGGAAAGACAAGAAAGTGAACTCATCAACAATGATGATTACGGTCTTTTAAAAAATATTGCTGATTCCCAAAAAGTTCAGACGCGTAGTGGTTTTCCCACGCCAGACGATTTGGACGAACTGATTTCAAAAGTTTGGAAGGAACCGTCCTTTTTCCTTGCCCATCCCAGAGCCATCGCTGCTTTTGGTCGTGAATGCACAAGGCGTGGAGTGCCACCTGCAACGGTCACTTTATTTGGTGCCCAGTTTTTAACATGGCGAGGTATTCCCCTAGTTCCCACCGATAAATTGTTTGTTGATGGTCAGAAAAATCCCCGCGGCCAAGCTGGAAAAACCAATATCCTCCTTGTCCGTACTGGCGAAAAGAAACAGGGTGTTATCGGCCTTTATCAGGCAGGTCTGCCTGGCGAACAGTCGAGGGGCTTATCCGTAAGATTTATGGGTATTGATAAAAGTGGAATAGGATCATATCTACTATCTTTGTATTGTTCTGCAGCTATTTTGGCCGATGATGCCATTGCAGTACTGGAAGATGTAGATGTAGGAAACTATTATGAGTATAAATAATAGTGATAGTATAAATTCTAGATCTCTTACCAAGCTACACGATACATCCTTGCCTACTGGCAACAATCAATTGCCAGAGGCTTCTGTACTAGCAGCTTTGGCTAATACATATTTTCCTGAGTTTTCTACCAAGGAAGCTGAGGTTCCAGCTTTTTCTCCAACCCAAGCTAGTAAAGTGCCTGTAGAGCCGCGGAGTGGACTACTAGAGGCCGACTTTATAAAAGCCATTCCAGGGGATTTTGATAGCCGTGAATGCCTCATACAGCACAGTCAAACTCTTCCCTTTTCTTTTTTGGCTGAAGCAAGGTCCATATTTACTACTATTGAAACTGGAACCAGTCGACAGGATGACTTTTCCCAAGGGCTACAGACGCCTAAAGTCGACAAATTCACCAGTAGTTATAAAAATAATAGCTTTGATCCAGTGATCGTTCCTGCCTTGGATGCATCAACAAATCATTTTGATGTACAAGCTATCCGTAAAGATTTTCCCATATTGGCAGAAAAGGTCAACGGGAAAAATTTGATCTGGTTTGATAATGCAGCAACCACTCATAAACCTAAAAGCGTAATTGATCGCTTAACTTACTTCTATGAACACGAGAACTCGAATATACATAGAGGAGCCCATACGTTAGCCGCTCGCTCTACCGATGCTTACGAAGGGGCAAGAAATAAAGTCCGTAAGTTTCTGAATGCTTCTTCCTCAGAGGAAATTGTGTTTGTCCGTGGTACAACGGAAGCCATCAATTTGGTGGCCCAGAGCTGGGGGAAATACAATCTGCAAAAAGATGACGAAGTTATCGTTAGTTTGCTAGAACATCATGCCAACATTGTTCCTTGGCAGATGATTTGCGCTGAAACTGGTGCCAAGCTTCGTGTTATTCCTGTTGATGATAGTGGTCAGGTCCTTTTAAATGAATACGAAAAAATTCTTGGGCCTAAAACAAAAATAGTGGCAATTACTCATGTTTCCAATGTTTTAGGTACCATTACGCCAGTAGCACAAATTGTACAAATGGCCCACCGCTATGGAGCTAAAGTCTTAATTGATGGTGCCCAAGCCGTCTCCCATGTGAAGGCAGATGTTCAAGCCTTAGACTGCGACTTTTATGTTTTTTCAGGACATAAAATTTTTGCTCCCACGGGTATTGGGGCCTTATATGGAAAATCTGAAGTCCTAAATGCCATGAAACCCTATCAGGGCGGTGGCAATATGATCGCGGATGTTACGTTTGAAAAAACGATTTACCAAGCCCCTCCTAATCGGTTTGAGGCGGGGACAGGCAACATTGCAGATGCTGTTGGACTAGGAGCCGCTAT